>MDSV01197276.1_pt1 | contig 36742 bp, 37 predicted proteins | sample 810851 | NCBI WGS metagenome assembly MDSV01 (sample SAMN05326640, study PRJNA326480) | marine metagenome | isolation source: seawater | place: Atlantic Ocean: North East | collected 2012 | reverse complement strand
TTAACTAGTTTAGAGTTCAGATCTCTTTTTTTTAACGATTTAAGTGAGCTAGCTATTTTCATAATTTTAAAGCCTGGCAACGTCCTACTCTCCCATATCTTAAGACAAAGTACCATCGGCGCTGAAGAACTTAACTTCCGAGTTCGGAATGGAATCGGGTGTGGCCCCTTCGCAATAATTACCAGGCAAAAACTTATAATCTTTCTTATAAAAATTGTAAAGAACTTAAAATTAGCACTAAACAACAAAAATGGTGGGCGTGATAAGAATTGAACTTATGGCCTCTTCGATGTCAACGAAGCGTTCTACCACTGAACTACACGCCCTTATATTAATTTATTTTTAAAAATTTTTTAATCTGCAATTTTTTAAGAGTCAACCAGGGATGAATTAATTTAATATTATTGGCTTTAAATATTTTCTTATTACTTTTAATCCAATGTTCTAACTCATATATATAATCGTTCTTTTTAATCTTAAAAAAATTACTTGTGTGTGATCTATAGTAAGCAAGAGGTTTATCAATTTTATAAAATGGATATTTTAAACTTAATCTAGTAAATAAATCAAAATCTCCAATAATATTATAATTTTTATTAAATCTATGATTTTCAAATAATTTTTTTTCCATTATTACTGTTAAAATACCTATTGTATATTTTCTTAATAAATATTTTGTGATCATGCCAGAGCTTAGTTGATTATTTATTATTCTTTTTTCTCTATTTGATTGATTGTAAACATAAAAATTTGTGTAAATTATTTTTGTGTTTTTATTTTTTAATAAAAATGATACCTGTTCTTTTAGTTTACCTTTTGCCCACCAATCATCTGTATCTAAAAAAGCAATATATTTTCCTTTAGCTTTTTTAATTGCATAATTTCTTGCCTCATAAAGCTTAAAATATTTTTTTGAAGTATAGACTTTAATTCTTTTATCAGAAATAGATTTAACTATTTTTCTGCTGTTGTCTTGAGAAACATTATCATAAAATATCAATTCCCAATTAGTATAAGTTTGTTTTAAAATACTATTTAAACTTTGAATTAAATATTTTTCACCATTGTGACAATTCATTATTATGCTCACTAAAGGTGCCTTTCTTATTTTAGACATTTTTTTTATAAAATTGAATTGTTTTTATTAAACCATTGTTCATAGATATTTTTGGCCTCCATTTTAAAACGGTTATTGCTTTTTTAATTGAAGGAAAAACTTTCAGTTGCTCATCTTTTCTTAATTTAATTTTTCCATATTGAGGATAGCCTTTTCCTATTTTTTTATTTATAAAATAGATTAATTTCCTAATCTTAATAATCTTACCTGATCCAATATTAAATATTTCTCCTTTTGAATTTTTGTTGTTAAAACATTTTAAGATGGCATTTACTACATCATCAATATAAACAAAATCACGTAATTGTTTTCCTTCGGAACAATTAAATCTTTTATTTTTTATACAACTATCAATTACAATAGGTATTAATCTATTTATATCCTGTCTTGGACCGTATGCTTGGTATAATCTTAATATAGTTGCAGGAAATTTCATTTTATTAAAAAGTTTAACCAAATGTAAGGTTGATAGTAATTTAGACTTATAATAAACGGACATAGCTTTACTATTTGATGTTTCTTTATGTGGTGACCTAGAATTTCCATATTCTCCACCACTCCCTAACTGAACAAATGATTTAATATTTTTTGATAAAAAAATTTTTGTCAAATTTTTTAATCCAATATAATGGCTTTGAAATGTTTTTTTCTTATTAGAATGATCCACATATCCACCAAGATTAACAACATGGTCAAATGTGCCTATAACTTTACTTTTTAATTTATTTTTTTTAGAAATATCACAAATAATATATTTGATTTTTTTATTATATCGGATTTTTTTTGCTCTATGAGTAGAGATACTTGTAACATTCCAATTTTTTTGAATACATCTTTTAGCTAAATGATAACCAATAAAACCAGTTCCACCTACGATTAATATATTAGTTTTTTTTTTCAAATCTTTAATTTTATAAATTTTTCTTAAGCTTCTCTAAATCTCTTTTAGTATCTACACACTGCCAAAATCCATGATGTTTAAATGCTGATAATTGTTTTGTTCTACAAACTTTTTCCAAGGGTTCTTTTTCTAGATAAGTACTGTCACCTTTAATGTATTTCAAAAATTCAGGTTCTATTACGAAATATCCACCATTAATCCAACCTTCATCCAGTTTTGATTTTTCTTTAAAATACGTCACTATTTCTCCTTTTATCTTAATGGCGCCAAATCTAGCAGGGGGTCTTACAGCTGTGAGGGTAAACTTTCGTTTATTTTTTTTATGAAATTGTATTAATTTTTTTATATTAATATTAGAAATACCATCTCCATAGGTCATTAAAAAAGTTTCATTTTTTAAATACTTAGACAGCCTTTTTAACCTGCCGCCAGTCATGGTTTTTAATCCTGTTTCAATTAGTTTAATATTCCAATTAAATGAATTTTTTTTGAAGTATTTCTTAATCACATCTCCTTTATATCCAAGGGCTATATAAAAATCTTTATATCCATATTTCGCATAAAGTTTCATAATATGATATATTAGCGGCTTACCTTTAATTCTAACCATAGGCTTTGGTATTGTTTTCGTGTACTCTGACAATCTTGTTCCAAAACCTCCTGCTAAAATTACTACCTTCATAGTCTCTCCATCATTAATTTCTCGTATAATTTAATTTGATCTAAAGAAAATTTTTTAATATTTTTCCTATTTGTATAAAATTGTCTATACCAGCTGGTTGTCATTTCTATTGTTTCATTAAAATTCAAAATACTTTTCCAATTAAGAAGCTTGTAAGCTTTGTTGCAATTTAATTTGAGTAAGTTAGATTCATAATGCTGAATTTTAGCTCTTTTAACTATCTTCCATGATACATTTTTCCAATTTTTCTTCATAAGTTTAATCAACATTAAAACGCTATATGTTTTTTTGTGTTTTGGTCCAAAATTAAAAGCTTCACCATGAATCTTGGAATTAATTTTAATTTTTGAGGCAAAAAAAAGATATCCTCCAACAGCCTCAAAGACATGCTGCCATGGCCTCGTAGAATTTGGATTTCTTAATAATACTCTTTTATTTTTTGACCATGATCTAACGCAGTCAGGCACCAATCTATCGCTTGACCAATCGCCTCCACCAATTACATTTCCAGCTCGCGCAATACCAATTAAGATATTTTTACTATTTTTAAAATATGAATTTATATAAGATTTGATAATTAATTCCGCCGCACCTTTAGAAGCGCTGTAGGGGTCTGCCCCACCTAGAATGTCGTCCTCTTTATAACCTCTCTTAAGTTCAAGGTTTTTATAACTTTTATCGCTTGTAATTAAAATAACTACACATTTCTTTTTTATCTCTCTTAAAGATTCTAATACATTTAATGTTCCAATTGAATTAGTTCCAAAAGTATAAATTGGATTTTTATAAGATTTTTTGACAAGAGATTGTGCTGCAAGATGAAAAACATAATCGGGCTGATATTTTTTAAAAATTTCTTTTGTTTTTTTAAGATTTCTTATATCGAAATTTTTGTGAGTAATTTTTTTTTTAATATTCAATGTATTAAAAACAGATGGATTAGTTATTAAATTATTTGAAACTCCAATTACTTTGGCTCCTAAATTTTCTAACCAAAATGTAAGCCACGATCCTTTGAATCCTGTATGTCCGGTTATAATAACTTTTTTGTTATTAAATACTTTTTTTAAAATAATTTTTTTTTTCATCATTAAATTTTCTCAACCGAAGGGCTATCTTTAACCCAATTAAAACTTTTAACAGGTTTTTTCCAATTTAATCCATAAACATATGCTAAGTATTTTTTTGATAAAACTGGTACAGATACTCTGGTATTTCTAAATTTTATTTCTTTAAAATTTTTAAGTAAATTTAAAGGTTGAGTATAGCCTAAAGTTTTGTAAAAAATATTATTTTTGATCAAGATAATTTTTAACCAATGAAATGCTGGCTCTGTCAATTTTAATTTATTAATTAGAAAATCTAATTTCCCCTTATAAATACTCGCAGCAGAAAGTGCGTCTATAATTTTAAAGAAAAAATTTTTGGGAATATACCATTTTACATATGCCATTTGCTCTGAATTAATAATTTTTCTATGGTAAAAATTAATATCAACTTCTCTTCCTCCCTTTTTTATAAAAGTCAAAAGATCATCCTCAACAAAATATTTTTTCTTCAATTTAAAATTATTTTTTAACATTAATTTTTTAAGTTTTTTCTTAATATCTTTTTTATACCATACTGCTATATCAATATCATGATCCCACGGGATTAGGTTACCATCTCTAATTATTCCTAATAGAGTGCCATGACACAACCAATAAGAAATTCGACTTTTTTTTAATAAGTTTATCACCTCAATAAAATTTAAATCTACTTTTTCTTTGCTACTATTCTTAGAACGCATGGATTTTCACCTTTAAATTTTGCAAAATTTTTTGCTTGTTTAAAATATAAAATTTTAAAATTTTTTTTTATAATCTGTTTCAGTTTTTTAGGATCAATAAATCTTCTATAATGAGTAGATACAAATTCATGATTGCCTATTTTTTTTCCAACACCATAAAGGTCATCTTTCAATGTTCTCGTTTCAATGAATAAATATTCTAAATTTTTTTGTTTTGAAAGATATTGAAAAAAAAAAATTTCATTTTTATAGTCTATGGCATGTAAGGTAAATCTTGAGTAAACACTAAATCTTTTTACTTTAATTTTTTTTTTAAAAAATAAACAAAAATCGTAATTAAAAAATTTTTCTTTTAATAAACCATATTTTTTTTTTAGATTCTTAATCGCATAAAATGATTTATCGATACCAGTGCAATCAATATTGTTTTGATTAAAGTACAAAACATCCCTGCCGTTACCACAGCCAACATCAAAAATTTGACCTTTATAATTTTTAATGAATCTCTTACAATATTTTGCAAATTTTGTTGGTTTCCTAGTTAAATTAACTTTCGTATAAAACTTGTTCCAATATTTCAAATTTAAATTTTTCATTAATTTATGTTTATTTTCGTAATTTGATTTCTAATTTTTAAAAAAGAATCTTTTTCATAAACTTAATTTGTTCCAGGTATTAAATTAAGTATTTGTTTAATAGATAAAAGTTGTTTGTCTGACTCTTTTGACCTTTGATTTTTTAAAATTGTTTTTGCAACATTTTGCATTGAAGGGTACGAAGCTCTTAGCATATGATTGGCATAGATTACGATGTTAAATCCATTTTCTTTTAAAACATTTTCTCTGACATGATTGTAGCTTGATGGGACTGATATAAGAGGAATTTCTTTATAAAATTTTCTAAATTTTTTTGAGAATTCAAAAATTTCACTAGGGTTCGAAGATTTACTATGTATCATAATTCCATCTGCGCCCGCATCTACATAAGAGTGCGCTCTTGCAATTGCATCTTTAATACCTTTTCCAAGTATAAAGCTTTCTATTCTAGCGATTATCATGAATTCTTGGCTCATTTGAGCTTTCTTTCCTTCTTGAATTTTTTCTGAAAATTTAATTTTATCTTCCTGAATTTGAAGCGAAGTATCAGATAGTAATGAGTTTTTCTTTAATCCTTTTTTATCCTCTATAATTAATGCAGAAATACCCAATCTTTCTGCAGATTTTACTCTCATATCAAAATGCTCAATTTTTCCGCCTGTGTCTCCGTCCATAATTAAAGGCTTAGTTGTAACTTCAAATATTTGATCAATATTTTTTAATCTTTGTGAAAAATCTAAAGACTCATTGTCCGGTTTTCCCATGACGGTTGAGTCAGTTAATGAACTTGACCAAAATCCATCAAAACTTAAAACTCTATCTTTTTTTTCATAAAAAGTTTTCTCTCCTACTAAAGCAGATAATGGGCTGTGAGCTTCTAAAAATCTTGAAATTTTTTTTGATTCTATTAATCTTCTTAGCATGTTCCTTCTTAGATCTGGCGTCGTGGAAACTTGATTAATATAATCAGACAATGCCGCAGAAGAAACGCCTTTAGTGTATGGTATTTCAATTAATTTTCCACCGTAGCTTTTTAAAACTTTAATAATTTTTTTTCGTATTTCTTTTTGATACCCTGTTTTCCAATCGTCGCCATGAACATGATAGTCTGGTTTATACTTTTTAATATATTGAGTGTAATCCCAGGTATTTTGTTGAACTACTTTTTTAACCCCAACAAAATTTAATAAAATTTTTTTTCTTTGTTCAAAATTTAAATATGGAATTCTTTTATGCTCTGCAACTGCATTATCCGACATCAAGCCAATCATTATGTCGCCGTACTCCCTTGCTTTTTCTAATAATTTCATGTGCCCATGATGAATTGTGTCGGCTGTAAGAGAAATGTAGACAATTTTTCTTTTTTTCATATGTTCAATTTTTGAACAATAAACACTTTTTAAGCAAATTGTAAAGTGGTTTATTATAAATTTTTTAGAATGTGGTTTAAGTCCCTTTTTTTGACTTTTATGGGATTGTTTTTCAATCTTTGTTCATTAATGCCACCAAGTATTTTGCTTAAATCACTATTAATATTTATTCCTAATTTATTAAAATTTTGCTCTAGTGAAGCTTGTTGTTTTAAATTCAGAAAAAACTTATCTAATTCAAATATATTTTTTGTTTTTGTAATTTTAAATAATGTATCAAATCTATTCTTTAAGGAAAATTTAGCTACATTCCTATCCAGATTAAAGTAATTAAACTTTAAAAATTTATTAAAAGTTAATGATACTGCATGTCCATGTGGAACTTTGTAATTAATTGTAAAAGGATATGACATTGCATGTGGTAAAGTGGTTTTAGAAATACTAATTGCTTTTCCGGCAAGATTTGCCCCTAAAGCCATATTATATGAATTAGAAAGTCTTTTATTGGTCAAAAAATTTTCAAAATTACTAAAAAGTATTTTCAATGCTCTCGATGAATACTGAAGACTATCCGAATTAGATTTCAGAGAAAACATGGACTCCACAGCCTGGCTTATAGCATCAAAACCTGCTGCTGCATCAGTAGTAAAGGTAGTAGATTGTAAAAATCTTGGCTCTAAAAAATAATAATCTGGTTTAATATCATCTCCTTCAACTGAATATTTTTCTTTGTTGATATAAATAACAGCATTAGAGGTCACTTCTGCTCCTGACCCAGCGGTTGTAGGGACAGCTAATATCTTAACATTTTTTCTAACATTTTTTTGAAGATCGGAACTAATGATTTTTTTTTCAAATGCTGATTTGTTATCAAAATTACTCGCAATTTTTGCATAATCCAAAACACAGCCGCCCCCTACAGCTATAATCAAATCTGGTTTTATTTTTTCTTTAAAATTTATTATCTTTTTTAATTCATTGAAATTTGGAACATTAGAATTTTTAAAATAAAAAAATTTGTTTTTTTTTTTCAATACATTTTTAAAAAACTTATTGGCTTTAGTCTTATAAAATGAATTTTTCCCAGAAATAAATAATACATTTTTAATTTTATTGCTTTTAAATATGCTGTTAATTTCACTCGTATTTCTAATAAATTTTGACATAAATTATTTGTTTTTTAATTTGGTTGAAGATATGCCTTTAGTGTAAGGAACATCTATTACCTTCCCGCCCCACTTCTTCATCATTTTAATTAATCTTTTTCTGGCTTTTAATTGTATCCCTTTTTTCCAATCATCCCCATGAACCCAATAATCACATCTATATTTTTTTGCTACCCAGTCAAAATTTAAACTATGAACTGGAACTATCTTATTAATTAAATCTATATGGGAAAGTATTTTTTTTCTGTGGTTATATTTAATTACTGGCTTTTTTTTCTTATAAGAAAAGATCGCATCGTCTGTCATTAAACCAACAGTAATATTTCCATATTTTTTAGCTTTTTTTAAAATATTTATATGTCCATGGTGTAGGCCATCAGCGCTCATTGATACAAACACCTTTTTTTTTTCTTTTTTCTTCATATTTTATTTTTCATAAATTCATTTTTTAAAAAAACTAAATTTTTAGGCCTTTTTAAATTCTTCATTGATCCTTTTTTTATTCGTACTTCTAAAAATGTTGGGCCACTCGATCTTAAAAATCTCTTGACCGTTGTATTTATTTTACTTTCTTTATGAAGATAAAAATATTTTTTGTACCCCAAGCCCAAAGAAACTTGTCGTAGATCAACTTTATCAATATTTGTTTTCTGTCCCCCGACTGACTCGTGAGAAAAATTATTTAAAACTATATGTTTATAGTTATTCTTTGCATAATAACCAATATTTGCCATTGAACCCAGGTGCATTAGTAATGCCCCATCTCCATCAAGACAAATTACATGTCTTTTTTTATCATTTATTGACACTCCTAAAGCTAAAGAAGCAGCATGCCCCATTCCTCCAACCATATAAAAATCTTTTCCAGCTGAAATTTTTTTTTCTTTTCTTATTTGGTGTAATTCTCTAGATATATACCCTGTTGATGACACAATTTTTGTATTTTTTTTTATACACTCTAATAATCTTTTGATAAATATTTCTCTAGAAATTCCTTTTTCTTGAATATCCTTTTTGATTTTTTTGGGATTATAAAAAACACCTTTTTTTACCAAACAAGCTATAGGTTTTTTATTTTTTTTAGAGTAATTAATAAGTTTTCTTAACTTTGTTAAATCTCTGTTATTTTTCAACTGACAAAATTTAATATTTAAATTATTTAATAATTTTTTTGTAATCTTTCCTTTAATTAAATGTTGAGGTTCGTCTTTTTGGCCTGGTGCGCCCCTCCATCCGATAAGCAAAAGTAACGGAACAGAATAAACTTGCTTATGAGCTATAGATATAAGTGGATTAATAGCATTTCCTAAACCAGAATTCTGTAAATATACGCATGGCAGATTACCAGTAGCAAGATGATTTCCTATACAAACTGAAGTGGCCACTCCTTCATTTATGGCTGCCACGTGATTCTTGTCGGGCATTCTTTCAAATATTGTCTTTGTTTCTTTCAAAATGCTATCAGGAACTCCAGAAAAAAAATTTACTTTACTTTTTTTTAAAAAAGAAAAAAAATAATTTACATTTATCACTTCGTATACAATTTGTTGTGAGAAATAATTGCATCAGCAATAATTTCTGGTTTCTGATTTTCTGTATTAAATTCTAAATCACAATTTTTTGGTGTTTCAAAAGTTAAATCTACATCGAGAACATTTTTAATTTCTCCTTTTAATGCCCTTTCATACAATTTTTTTTTATCTCTCTTCATTCTTTCTTCGAGTGAACAATTTAAGTAGATTTCTTGATAATTAAAAATTTCTTTTCTTAATAACTTTCTATCACTCTCAATTGCTCCATTAATAGCGCCAATTAAACATATTCTATATTTTAAAACCCATTTCGCTAATCTTATATATCTTTGCATATTTTGTCTTCTTGAATCCAAATCATAACCTAATTTATTGTCATACAAGCCTCTTAATTCATCGCCATCAAGTAAAACAAGATTTGGGTATTTATTTTTTAATTTTTTATACATAATTTGAGCTATAGTTGTTTTGCCTGCTGCTGTAGGGCCAATCAACCAAATGCTAAATAATTTATCTGACATTATTAATTTCTAATATTTTTTTTAAGATATTTAATCCAAATATTTAAAGAATGGCTTGATACGAGGCAAGCATGATCTAAAAAGCCATTAATTGTTAACTGGACAGATTTAGACCCCCACCATTTATTTATATCATTTGAAATTGAGTTAACATGTTTTGCAGCTTTCTTGGGATCATGAAAAATAATTTTATGTTTAATAAATTTTTTATAAAAATAATTAAAATTTTTATCAAATTCCCACTCGTCTTTCTTATAAAGTAATATTGTTGGGGTTGTCATCAAACTTTCAAAAAAAGCTGTTTGCGGATAATTTAGAATATTCAATTCAGATCTTTCATTATATTTTTTAAAACTTTTTTTTTCCTTAATTTGGCTTGCATTTAAGTAACCTCTTAAATATTTAGTAGTATCAATATTGTAAAGACCAGATGGTATAAATATAAATTTCTTTTTTAATACCTTGTTAATTTCCTTATAAAAACTAACAAAATCAACTTGAAGATTTGGACTTCCATTATCCATAGCTTGTTCGCCAATCCTGCTTGGATACGGAGCTACAGGACCCTCGACATAACTGATAAAATCATTGTTTGATTTGATATTTTTTGATTTAAGAAATTTTGATGCTGGTAATTGCATTTCATTTAGTTTTGTAGATTTATGCCAATTAATCTTTTTATGAGCAATTTCGGACTCAAACTTAAGGCAAGATGGATATTTTAAATACCCCCCTCCTCCATGGGAAACGATAAAAAATTTTACATTTTTATTTTCTACAAGATAAGCTGTCCAAACTTTAAATAGTTCATTAAAATAATGGTAGTATGATGATAAAATTATTTTTGGCTTAATAATTATTTTTCGAGCAAAATTTAAAAGATCTTCAAACCCTTCCAAAAAACATACAGGAATATCATCTCTGATAACGAAATCTATAAATCTCACAAATTCATCATTTTCTCCCTTTATCTTTTTTATATGATGCGATCTCCTTTTGTCTAAATTTATCTCTTTGTTGTCATATAAATTTGTATACCCAAATGAATCGTTAAATGTATCATTGGGATATGTTGGAAATTGATTTAGTCTAAGATTTATTTCAACATTATTTTTGATTGGAAAAACTGCTTTTTCTATAAATATTTTATTAAATCTAAAAACAAAATAAAAAAAATGATTTAATATTTTTTTATACTGAAAAATTAACCAATTTGTTTTGTTTTTTTTATCTGAAACTTTATTTATTTTAGAGTTTAATATTTTCTTTTTTACTAAAAATATTTTTCCACTTTTTTTTTCGTAGTATTTCATGAGATTATAAAACATATTGTAGTTAAGATATTTATTTGATGATACTTGAGTATGAAAATCGAAAGTATCTGTTGGTATATATTTCTTTTCTAAATTGTATAAATCATAGAAATGAATTTTCTTATTTCTTTTTAAAACTTTTTTAACTAAAATCCATCTATAGTAATATGCTGGCAAATAAATAGTTAACCAAGACATTAATATTAATTTCCAAAATTTTTTAGAAAAACTACTTTTATGAAAAGAATTTAAATAAAATGACAATCTTTCAGAATATCTTAAACTAATTTTATGAAGATATTTGTAATAAGTATTATATTTTTGCTTATCTTTCCAAATATTATCAAATATTTCATATCTTTTTAAGTTTTCTTTTTTTTCATAATTCTCTATACACCAATTTCCAGCAAGAATTTTTCTCTTATTCTTATCTAAATTAATTTCTAAATTTGTAGAAATGAAATAAGTGTCTCTTAACATCAATTTTTTTTAGAAAAATTTTTTTATCATTTTCTCAATTTCTGAAACTTTTAAAAATTTTTCATTTTTTTCAGACGTATAATTAAAGTTTTCTTTCACCTTTTTTATTTTTGGAAAATGTTTTTTAAATTTTTTATATATTTCACGACTGTTGTCAGGTAAAATCGCATAATATTCATATATTTGATAAGTTGTTTGGCTATCGCCGACAGTAATCATTTCTTCATGTATTTTTTCTCCTTTTCTTATGCCCACTACTTTTAATTTATTTTTTGGATTCATGGCTTTAGCAAGATCAGTGATTTTATAAGAAGGTATCTTGGGAACGTATATTTCCCCTCCGATCGCATTTCTCATTACCCAATCTACCATCTTAACTCCATCTTCTAATGAGATATTAAACCTAGTCATATTCTTACTTGTAATAGGAAAAAAACCTGAGTTAGATAATTTTTTAAATAAAGGAATAACAGATCCCCTTGAGCCAAAAACATTACCGTATCTTACAACTGAAAATTTACAATTTTTGCCAGCATAATTATCAGCTGCTACAAAAAGTTTATCACTACATAGTTTAGTAGCTCCGTAAAGATTGATTGGAGCTGCTGCTTTATCAGTTGATAAAGCTATAACGTGTTTAACATTATTATCTAAAGATGCTTCAATAATGTTTTGAGCACCCATTACATTAGTCTTAATAAATTCAATAGGATTGTATTCCGCCATTGGGACTTGTTTTAATGCAGCGGCATGAATAACAACATCTACTTTTTTCATTGCTCTGGAAAGTCTTGCGTAATCTCTAACATCGCCCAAAAAATATCTTAAACATTTATATTTTTTTTCGTTGAATACTTGTGACATCTCAGATTGTTTTAATTCATCTCTGCTATAAATAATTAATCTTTTAATTTTTTTATATTTTTTTAAAAGGTGCTCTATAAATTCTTTGCCAAAGCTACCAGTTCCTCCTGTAATTAATATTGATTTTCCGTTCATTTTTGCACCCTATTGTTTGCATTTGATAATACGATTTGATTATTTTCCAATTTCATCACTCTATCACAATATTGAAGATTGTTAAAATTATGTGTCACAATAATAATGGTTAACTTTTTGCTTAATTCTTTTAAAATATTTAATATTTTTTTTTCCGTCACATCATCAAGCGAGCTTGTTGGTTCATCTAAAATAATTAAATCTGGTCTAATATATAGCGCTCTTGCTAATGCTAAACGCTGAAGTTCGCCTCCAGATATTCTAGTTCCTTTTTCACCTATAATGTTATTAAGACCCTTTGTTTTTGAACTAATGAAATCTTCTAACTGTACATCATGTAAGCATTGCTTAATGTTTTCTAGATCAATTTTGTCATTGTCAATTCCTAGCGCAATATTATTTTTTATTGTATCATCTATTAAATAAGGAGTTTGAGGAACAAAACTAACTCTCGAATAATTTGCTTTAATTTCTCCTTTTTGCGGAGATAGCAATCCAAGAATTAAATTGACCAAAGTACTTTTACCCGATCCTGTTTTTCCTATTAATCCTAAGAACTCTTTTTTATTAAGAACAAAATTTATATTTTCAAACATATTCTTGTTTTCTTTTCCATAATTAAAATAAACATCTTTAAAAGAAATCAATTCTTTTCCTTTGTTTTCAAAATGGTTTTGATAATTTATATTTTTTCTTTGAAATTCTTCAAATTTTAAACCATGAAATTCATTATAAACTTCGTCTATTGCTTGTTGGCCAAATTTAAATATCTGGAAGGAAGCAAGAATTTTATTTAACGATGGCATTATTCTTATCGATGCAAGCGCAAAAATTCCCATGATAATTATAATTTCATTATTAGAGTTACCTGTATATTTTAAAAATAGCAGCAATGAAGATAAAGTTAATATAAAAATAAATTCCATTACATATTTTGGTAAATTATTAACTGTAGATTGTAGTGTTGAAATTCGGTATTTTGTCTGATTTGGTTTAAAATACTTATTTGAAAAAAAATCTTTTTTTTTAAATATTTTAATCTCTCTAATTGCTCCAAAAGCTTGTGACAAAAATAAAAATCTTTTTTCATGTGCTTCAAGTATTTGTTTTCCCCATTTTGTAAGAATGTTATTTGAAAAAAAATATACCGCTAAGCCTAAAACTGATAAAAAAAATAAACTTAAGAGAAAACCTTGTGTTTCAATTGCTGCCAGCAAAATTAGAATTCCTAATAAAACTATAAGCTCGGAAAACAATATTATGATTGCTGTAAAAGTATCTTTAAATCCATCAACAACAGTTACACAAGTATTAATCAATTTTGTAGAATTGTTATTTAAATGAAAATTATAGTTTTGATTTAGATATTTATCAAAAATATTTTGAGAGATTCTTGCGCTGATATTATTTACAGTCTTAAAATTGTAAAAATTAAAAATAAATAAAAAAATATTTTTGATAAGAAAACCAGAAACTAAAAACAACAAGGTAAAAAACAATAAATTTTCTTCACTAAAATTCTTCAAAAATTCAAAATTCAAATTTATATTAGAGAAATAACTCTGGTCTAAATTTCCATCTAGCAAAACTGTTAAAACTGGAAGCGCTAAAGCAATGCCTAGCATCTCCAAAAACGCAGCAAAAACTGAAAAAACAAATATTATAGCTACTTTATATTTTTCATCAGGTTTAATGATCTTGAATGCTTTGATTAAATATGTCATAATGTTCAATAATTGAACGCTATATTTATAGTATTAAATTTTATATATGTCTATCAATAGTTGTGTTTTTAATTAAAATAATAATAAATTATGAAAAAAATCCTTGTAGTTGTAGCACACCCAGATGATGAAATATTAGGATGTGGAGGGACCTTATTAAAGAGCGCCGCTAAAGGCGCAAAAATAAGAACTATTATAGTTAGTGAGGGAGTAACTAGTAGATTAATTAAGAATCTAAATAAAAAAAAACAAGAAATCTCTCAAAGAATGTTAGCTAGCAAAAAAGCTCATAGTTTCATAAAAGGCTCTAAAATCATTTATTTAAATTTACCTGATCAAAAGCTTGACACAGTTTCAATGTTGAGCGTTACAAAAAAAATTGAGTTAGAAGTGAATAAATTTAATCCAGACACCGTGTATACTCATCATCATGGTGATCTTAATTTAGACCACAGAGTAGTAAACAATGCCACTCTCACTGCATGTAGACCCACACCAAAAAGTAATATTAAAAGAATTTTTACATTTGAAATACCTTCAAGCACTGATTGGCAGGCTCAAGGAGCAAATCTATATTTCATACCTAATTACTTCAATGATATTAGCAAATACTTAACAAAAAAAATTAAAGTTTTGAATAAATATAAATCAGAGATGAGGCCATGGCCTCATAGTAGATCATTTGAAAATATAAAATATTTAGCAAAAACAAGGGGCGCATCTATTGGATGCAAAGCCGCAGAAGCCTTTAATTTAGTTAGGTCAATTGAAAAATAAATTCTGCTTATAGATAATGATCAAATTAAAAAAAAGGAAACACGATAAAATATTAAATCTAAAAAATAAAGTAATAATAATTGCAGAAATAGGTCTTAATCATAATGGATCTTTTTCTTTGGCGAAGAAAACGATGTTAGCGGCTTTTAAAGCAGGCGCAGATCTTGTCAAATTTCAAAATTTTAAGACAGAGGATTTTTTAAAAAATAAGAATATAAAATGGAAAGATGGAAATAAAAAAAAGTCTTTGTATGATATCTGTAAAAAAAATGAATTTAGAGATGATTGGTTTGATAAGTTAATTAAAACTGCCAAGAAAAAAGGCAAACATATTTTTTCTACCCCTACATCAATTCCAATGACTAATAATTTAGTTAAAAGAAAAATATCAATCGTTAAAAATGGCTCAGACTATCTGACAAATTTACCTCTGATTAATTACTTTTCTAAAAAATTTAAAACCATAATCCTTTCAACTGGCATGGCAGATGAAAAACAAATCGTGGATGCCCTAAATGAAATAAAGAAAGGAAAATCTTCAGTAATATTGTTGCACTGCACTAGTATTTATCCAACGCCTGATGCTTTAGCTTCTGTAAACAGAATTTCAGCACTAAAAGAAAAATTTTCTTTAGACGTTGGATTCTCAGACCATACTAGAGGATGGCTAGCTGCAACTCTTTCGGTTGCCAAAGGGGCTAGAATTATTGAAAAACATTTTACACTCAACAAGAAAATGAAAGGACCAGATCATTGGTTTAGTCTTGATTCAAAGGAATTTAAAAACTATGTAAAAAACATAAGAATTGCAGAAAAAATGTTAGGCGGTAAGACCGTAATGCCAACTAATTTAGAGATAAAAAACAGAGATTCTATGCAAGTTTCTTTGGTTTTTAACACGAATTTAAAAAAAAATAGTAAAATTAAACATTCGTTTTTTGACATTTTAAAATCAAAAAATAAATCTTTAACATATTCTGATTTAAAAAAAATCATTGGAAAAAAACTAAAAAAAAAATAAAAAAACTGGAGATTCTATAAGCTTAAAAGATGTCAAATAAAAAAACAAAGATCATCGTTACTGGCGGATGTGGTTTTTTAGGTTCACATTTAGTAGATAGACTAATAAAAGAAAATTTTTTAGTTTTTGTAATTGACGATTTATCCACGGGTTCTTTGGAAAATCTTAATAAAAAAGCTAAATTTTTTTTTTCTGACATCGAAGACGAAAAACAATTAGATAGTATATTTAAACAGGTTAAACCTCATTACATTTTTCATCTAGCTGCAAAAATCAACACTTCGATACAAGATGAGTCTCCAGTAACTGATGTTAATAATCAAATAATTGGGTCTCTAAACTTAATAAAACTATCTATGAAATATAAAATTAGAAAATATTTTTATGGCTCTTCAGTAGCTATTTATGGAAAACAAAATATTTTCCCCGTCAAAGAGTCATCGCAAAAAAAACCAGACACATCTTACGGGATTTGTAAATTAGTTACTGAAAAATACTTAGACTATTACAATAAATTTCATAATTTAAAATATATTTCATTAAGATATTCCAACATATATGGGGATAGACAAAAAATAATAGGAGAAGTTGGTGTTGTTGCAATTTTTTTAAAAAGTTTATTAAAAAGAAAAAAGCTTAATATTTTCGGAAATGGGAAACTTACTAGAGACTTCATATCTGTAAAAGATGCTACTGAATTAACATTTAGATGCCTTAGATCTAATTATGTTGGGTCCATAAATATTGCCTCGGGTCAAGAAACTACAACTAATCAAATAGTAAATGAATTAAAAAGATATTTTCCTAGATTAAGACATGCTTATAAAAAGCCAAGAGTGAATGAAATTAAAAGATTTAAATGTGACATAAAAAAAATGACTAAAGTTTTAGGAAAAGTAAAACAAAGTTTCAAAAAATCTTTGAAGGAAACAATATTTAAAACATTAAATAAACAATGAAACAAAAAAAAAATAGTAGCGATAATTCAAGCAAGAAATGGTTCATCTAGATTTCCAAAAAAAATTCTTAAAAAAATTGGGAAATTGACGCTTATTGAAATCTTGTTAAAAAGAATCTCATTATCAAAAAGAATAAATAAAGTTGTAGTTGCAACCACTAGATCTAGTTCCGATAATTCTTTGATAAAAATATTAATGAAAAGAAAAATTGATTTTTACAGAGGAGATGAAAACAATGTTTTAAATAGATATTATGAAGCTGCAAAAAAATTTAATGCGGATATTGTTGTAAGGATTACAGGCGATTGTCCAGTGATAGACCCAAAGATAGTCGACGAAGTAATTGATTTGTATCTTGCAAGCAAAGCGGCCTTTGCAAGCAACATAGAACCACCGACATATCCTGATGGTTTAGATGTTGAAGTTTTTAGTTTTAACGAACTTTCAAATGCAAAAAAATTTGCAAAATCAAAATTTGATAAAGAGCATGTAACGCCTTTCATTAAATATAGAAGAAATATAAAAAAGATTAATAAATTTTCAAACTTAAATCTCTCTAAAATTAGGCTTACTGTAGATGAAGAGGTTGATTTACAACAGCTCAAAATTCTTTTTAAAAAATTCAAAAATATAACTAAGTTTGGAATAAAAGATATTATTGAATTATATAGAAAAGATAAGAATATTTTTAGTCTTAACAGTCATTTAAATAGAAATGAAGGTGGATCACTTAATAAAGGGCAAAAATTATGGAAAAGAGCTTTAAACATAATACCTGATGGAAATATGTTGGTTTCAAAAAGACCCGACTTTTACCTTCCTAAACTCTGGCCAGTGTATTTCTCAAAAGCCAAGGGTATAGCTGTATGGGATCTTGAAAATAATAAATATTTTGATTTATCTTTAATGGGAATAGGAACAAATATTCTCGGTTATGCTAATAAAAAAATTAATACAAAAATTAACTCTGTTTTAAAAAAAAGCAACATGTCTACCCTAAATTGTCCTGAAGAAGTAAAGCTGGCAGAATCTCTAATCGAACTACATCCTTGGTTTGATATGGTAAAATTTGCAAAAACAGGTGGGGAAGCAAATGCAATAGCAATAAGAATTGCAAGAGCTAAAACGGGAAGAGATAAGATTGCTGTTTGCGGTTATCATGGTTGGCATGATTGGTACTTATCTGCGAATATCAATGATAAAAAAAATCTTGATACACATCTACTCAAAGGATTGTCTACAAATGGAATACCTAAGAATTTAAAAAATACAGTTTTTCCTTTTGAATATAATAATTTTAAAGAATTAGTAAAAATATGTAAAAAACATAAAATCGGCGCTATAAAAATGGAAGTGTTTAGAAATATTTCTCCTAAAAACGATTTTTTAAGAAAAGTGCGAAATCTTGCCAATAAAAATAAAATAATTTTAATATTTGATGAGTGTACAAGTGGTTTTAGAGAAACATTTGGGGGTTTACATAAAAAATATAAAATTATTCCAGACATGTGCATTCTAGGTAAAGCTCTCGGAAATGGTTATCCAATTACTGCGGTACTGGGCAAAAAAGAAGTAATGAAATACGCCACAACTACATTTATCAGTAGCACTTTTTGGACAGATAGAGTCGGTTTTGTAGCAGCATTAGAAACTTTAGATCTTATGAAAAAGAATCAATCTTGGAAAAAGATTTGTAAAATAGGAAACTTTATAAAAAAGGAGTGGTATAAAATTGCAAAAAAAAACAAGATAAATATAAATATTTCTGGATTAGCAGCATGTCCTAGCTTTACAATAAATTCAAAAGATTGGGTAAAATACAAAACATTTATAACACAATATATGCTTGAAAATAAATTTTTAGCCTCTAACACTATATACGTTTCAACAGCACATAATGATAAAAAGATAATAAATAAATATTTGAGTTTGCTAAATTTAATTTTTAAAAAAAATAAGACTTTGTGAAAAAAATATTGAAAATATTGACGCTTTGCTTAAGACAGATGTGTGTCAGACTAACTTTAAAAGATTAAATTAAATCTTATTTTAAACCAAAATTATTTTGATTTTTAATTATTTTTTCCAATGACTTTGGTCCTTCATTGAAAAAGAGATCTACTACTGAAAGATTCGAAATAAAATTATTATGTAATTGAGAATATTTTGGATGATTATAATTTTGAAAGAAAATTTCAATATTATTTTGATTAAAATCTTTTTCTACAACATAATTTTTTCCCTGACTTCCGAATACATATTTATTAGCTTTTAATTTTTTGCACATATCTAAAACTAATGCGGAACCTTTCCCTGTAAAATCTTGCTCAGATGCTTTTATAAAATTCATCTTAATGTTTAATTCTTTAAGAAAAATTTTTAAGATATGTTCATTAAGATCCGACAAAAAATCCCATTTTTTTAAATAAATCTTCTCTAAAATGTTAATATAATAGTCATAATATTTTGCATTCTTATAATTTATACATAGGCTTTTAAAATGTTTTCTTCTCCAGTTAAGGGAGTTGTTAATTCTTATTTCGAATGTTTTTTTTTTCAAAAACCCTTTTTTCAAAACAGGTACCGTTAACCACTCATCGCCATTGTGTGTTTTAATTTTGTTTCTGTTCATCCATTCTTTTGTTAAATATTGAGCTATATCAAAAGAAACAAATGTTTCTGATAGCCATATTTTATGGAATAAACCTAACCAGGGTAAATAAACTGGTTGATGAGCCGTTAAAATCATCTTTATTTAATAATTGCGTAAGATCTTACAGAGTCAAATTCGTATCTTTTTATTTCTAAATTCTTAATGCCACATTCTTCCAACACTGCAATGGTTTCTCCAGGCCACTCTTTATGATTTATTTCATCAAATGCAATTATACTTCCAATTGGCATTCTTGGTAAAAAAGTTTTCAGAGCTATTTTGGTAGGTTCATACAAATCAAAATCTAAATAAAGCAAAGATACTATTAGATGGGGATTTTTTTTTATAAAATCCTTAGACGTTTTTTTAAAATCACCTTTCACAAGATTTAGTTTTGTAATATGTGCGGTTGGTCTATTCTGATCAAATATTTTTATAGCATCTAATAATTCTTTATAGGAGTCCACTCTCATACCACCTTTTTTTAACTCTCTATCCTGACCAGTGTCAAATTTTGAAATAGATGGGAAACCTGAAAAAGTATCAAAACCAAATATTTTTCTTGTATGATTTGCGGGCTCAAAAATTGTGCTCAAGTGAGCAAATGTAAAAATTCCTGATCCAAATGCAACTCCACATTCTATGATAGATCCATTTACATTTAATATTTGTTTAAATATCTCATATTTAAATAAGAATTGTGCCAATGTTTGCCTAGACGTGAATATAGGAAAATTTTCAACTTTCTCTACATCACTGAATTTGCTTTTTTTTAAAAAATTCGCAAGATTTTTAACATATTCAATTTCTGAATTAGAACGTAGATCTTGAGTTAACCTATAATCTTTATTTTTTTTCATTGCAGCCTTTTAATTGTTTCTTTTAAAATATTTATCGAACCTTTTCTACTTATAATTTTTTTACTCCTCTTAGATATATATGCCCTATACTTTTTATCAAATAGAACGTCTAAATTCGACTGGTTTAATTGTAAGGATTTTTTTGCATGATAATTAATGTATTTAATCAATTTATTTCTTTTTAACTCAACTAAATTTGCAGATTGATTTTTCCATAATTCTATACATAAAGTTGGTATTCCTAATGACAAAGACTCAAAAACAGTAAATCCACCTGCACAAATTACTGTGTCTGAATTTTTTAAATATCTAAATAAGTTTTTAGGCTGGTCAATTATTTTAATTTTTTTTGTTTTTTGTTTAACTAATGTTCTATAAATATTTCTATTATAATACTTGCCAATTATAACTATGATCTTTAGATCATATTTGGATAATCTTTTAACAAGTTTTAAAGATAAATTGTAATGATCTAATGCGCCAAAAGTAATTAATACTGTTTTTTTATTTAACGAATTTTTTTTCGTCTTTAAAAACTCTTTAGATAAAGGCACATAGTTAAATCCTGATATATAATTTTTTTTTTTTATATTTGAGCCTAAACATATATTTAAGTTTGCATTTATATTTTTTTTAAAATCATTGAAGTAAACTATTTTAAAATTTTTTTCTTTCAATTTGCTAATAAAATTCTTATTTATGCTATAACTATCAATAAAGATAATTTTAATGCCTTTTTTTTCTTCCTGTAGTATTGATGGTATTTTCATTGATTTAACAAAATACTTAATATTATTTTTTAAAAAAAAAACATTTTTTTTAATTAAACTTTTGCTTAAATGATTTGATTTAGTAATTATTTTAAAACTAATGTTTTTCCTTTTAAATCCTTGTGATAAAAATCTTAATCTATTTAAGTGACCTAAGCCTATTTCTTTTTCGGCATCTCCCCAAAGATATATTGAATAATTTTTTCTCATTTTTTTTTAATTAAGACAAATGATAAATCATGAGGCAAATATGACTTATCAATTAAATATAACTTTGATATCGATTCTACGTACTTAGATATTTTACTTATATTTGCATAAGCATTATATTGATAAATTCTTTTTGATGAGCCAGATAATAAATTAAAAATACATTTATTTTTAGAATATTTATACATCTTATAAATAGTTTTTCTAAATTGATTAGCATAATCATCCATGGGTAAATTTAATGCTCCAGAAATAATAATGTAATCAGGTTTATTTGTGATTTTGTATTTTAAGAAATGACTTTTTATAAAATTTACATTTTTATACTTTTTTTTGCACTTATAAATAAAATCCTCATTAATATCTATTCCAGTATATTTAAATTTTATTTTTTTCTTTTTTAAAAAATAGTAAAAATCACCTAAACCACAACCAACATCTAGCACTGAAAAATTATCTTTTTGAAAATATTTATAAATATTTTCAAATCTTGTATTTTGTGTTTTTTGAGATCCCCATCCCACTGTAAGAAAGTTTTTCTTTAAATTCTTTTGTATTTTTCCTTGATAAAAAAAATCATTATAGTCTTTCATAAAGAACTCCAATTAAAAGGATTTAAAAGTTTCTTGTCTTTGCATTTTAAATTTGGAAATTTTGTAATTTTTTTCTTTATTTCAATGATACTTTGAATTTGTTTAATATCATCAATCCCAATAATAATCTTTTTAATATTATCATTTTTTTTTACATATAAATAAGCTGCCTGAAAAGGCTCTACCTTATTTTTTTTACACCATAAAAACCAGTTATCAAAAATATTTGACCATTTCTTAAATTTTTTTTTATTATTTTTCTTTATCAAAAGTCCTTGTAAAAATATTGAACGAGCATGTACTTCAATTTTTTGCTTTTTAATTTTTTTTAGTACAGACCTTTCATTTAATCTTCGATCAAGAATGCTATATGGAACTTGAATTATATCAGGTATCCAATATCTCATAATTTTTTTTAGATCTTGGATATTGTAAAGAGAGACTCCAATTTTCTTTACAATCTTATTTTTTTTCAATTTTTTTAAAGTATTTAAATATTCGTTTCTATTTTTGCTATTTAGATCATCTAAATTATGAATCAACAATCCATATAGACTTTTTAATTTTAATTTTTCCAGAGATGTGCTCGTAGCAGATGTCACTTGGGTTTCTATACTCGTTGTTTTTTTTAATTTAGGTAACTTTGTTATAATTTCAAAATTTTTTACACCTATTCTACCTAAATCTTTCTCTGCATTTTTATAAGCATATGCGGTATCTATTGTTTTAATATTATTCTTTTTAACAAAACTAACTAGAGTTTTTTTTTGCTTATACGTAAATTTTCTGTTTATTCTGTTTATTCCGTAATCTTTATCAAATTGAGCTGTTCCTAGTGCAATTTTCATGACAAACATTTTTTAAGAATATTTATAATTCTTTTTTGTTTTTTTATAGTTAAGCCTGCATACATAGGTAAAGATAAACACCCATTAAAATATTTGGTCATTGCAGGGAAGTTGTGGCTTTTAAATCCAAGTTTTTTGTAAAATGGATGCTCATGAATTGGTATGTAATGAACATTTGATTGAATATTTTTCTTCTTTAATAGATCAAATACATCATCTCTATTGAGGTTTTTTTTATTTTTTTTAATCAATATTACAAATAGATGATGCGAAGAGTAAAAACCTTTTTTTTCTTCTGGCAAATAAATAGGAAGTTTTTTTAATTCTTTTCTATATATCTTTGCAAGCTTGTTTCTATAAGCAACCCATCTATTTAATTTTTTTAATTGAGATATGCCAAGAGCAGATTGAATTTCATTTAATTTATAGTTAAATCCTAATTCTTGAAATTCATAATACCAAGAACTCATGTTTTTTTTCTTTAAAAAATTTTTTGATTTTATTATTCCATGATTCCTTAGCATCTTTAACTTTTGATCTAATTTTTTTGAATTCGATAATGCTGCACCACCTTCTGCAGTGGTTATAATTTTTACTGGATGAAAACTAAATATTGTTATATCGCTGAACTTTGATGAACCGATTTTCTCATTTTTATATTTTGCACCGAGTGCATGAGATGCATCTTCTATAATTTTAAACTTATATTTTTTTGAAAGACGAAATATCTTTTCCATATCACAAGGTAAACCTCCAAAATGAACAGGAATTATAACTTTAGGAACTTTTTTTCTCTTCTTTGCGGCCTTAAGTTTATTTTCTAAAATCTTTATGCTGATATTGAAATTTTCACTATTAATATCAACTAAATCAATTTTAGCTCCACAATATAAAGCGCAATTTGCGCTAGCAACAAAGGAATTCGTACAAGTCCAAACTATATCTCCTTTTTTAACACCTAATGCTAAGCAAGCAATATGAAGGGCGCTTGTGGCGCTATTAAAACCTGTTGCAAATCTAGCTCCAACTTTTGAGGCTAGGTCGTTTTCAAATTTATCTAATAATTTTCCTTGAGTTATAAAATTAGATTTTAAAACTGCATTTACCTTTTTTTTATCTTCTTTTGTAATTATTTGACGGCTGTATGGTATCATTTTATTTTGCTATCTTGGAAAGGATCTAGCCATTTTTTTTTGATTAATTTTTTACGTTCCCAAAGATTCAAGTATGTATTTACAAAAACAAAGGGCATATTGCACTTTTCTGCCAATTCAAAAGTTGAAATAGTTCCATTGGCTTTGGTTGCGATAAGCGATTGAAGAAGTTGTATATTTTGCGAAGACTCTATGCATGCTTTTTTTAGTTCATTATCGTCAATTAAATCTAAAACTTTATCAAATTCTTGATCTGATTTACTTTGGTTCTTTTTATCTACTAAAACTTTATTATTTTTCTTTTGCCAATACCTAGGAGAGATATAAAGATCTATTCTTGGGTCTGATAGTTTTGGTAAACTTTTAAATTTATTAAAAAAAATTGAATTATTTTCTAAAATATAAACTAACTCTTTTAAGATATTAAAATATTCTATAAAACTTTTTTTATCTACACTTTCAATATTATCTTTATTTGTATGATAATATTTATAAGGCCAACGATATAGTGAACCACATGGAATTTTATTCACAACATTGTCGTAAGCTACCTCATCTGCCCCAACTAAATCTCTAAAATTTGTAATTTTTGATTTTCTTTTTTTAAATTTTAAAATATGCGCTAAAGCTTTATCTATAAAAGTATTTTCTAGTGATGTTTTGGCGTATACAAAATTATTGTTTACTCCACAAAAAGAGCACATTAAGCCTTGCTTAATATTATATTTTTTTGCGTATTTTTGTGCGAAAAAAATTGATCCAATAATTTCAGGTGTAGCTAAAGCGCCATAAGAAATTTTTGTTTTTGTTTTTGATAGACTTCTAATCAATTCAAAAGTTGCGACGCTTCCTGATATTCCATCGTTTGCTTGAAACGGATGGTCAAAATGAGATACAAATAATAACATTTTTGAGTTTTTGCCTTTATGACTTGAGAGTATTGAATGCATGTCATGTTTTTTTGTCTCTGTTTTGATTTTTACTTTGTATTGACCTTTTGGCAATTGTTTAACTTTATTATAAGGAAGGCAAAATCCCCATTCTTTTATATTTTCTCTAAATTGATTTCTGTAATGAAAAGGAGTTAGATTTGGTCTTTTTTCATCAGAATAAATATGATTCAAAAGTTTATTTCTATTTACACTGCCTTCAAAGTTGCAGCTATTAGAAAATACTTGAAGCGGATTTTTAAAATATTCAACAATTTTTTTTCCTTTTGGATCAATTAATTGAGCAATTTTTACTTCCCAGCTTAAAGGTATAGTCCAATATCCAGATTTTTCATTTTTTTTGAATTTTAATATGGTAGAGTTTTTATAAAAACTCTTCATTATCAAAAAGGATTTTCTGATACCATTATTGTTTAAATATCTGTAAGTTGGAACTAAATTTTTTAAAATTTTAAACCAACTTTGATTAATCTTAATATTTATATTCATTATTGTGATTGATGATGTTTAGTTAGATTATTCAAAGAAAAATTTTGAAAAAGAAAACATTTTTTAAGAAGCAATTTATTAGGAAATATTTTTTTTTGCAAAATTTTATATCTAAATAATTCAATTTTGTTATCCTCTTTAAAATTTTTCAAATCTGTTCTCCAGTTGACTTTTTTGTTATAGTTTTTTCTGATAAAAGACATAACTTGTTTAAATCTAATTTTTTCAGGACTAAATTTAAATTGATAACCCATAGATTTCATTTCTTTTTTACATAAAAACTCTATTGATTTTACTTCGATGTCTTGTAAATATTTTTTCCATTTATGAATTGGTTTGGTATTCAATTTTTGAAATTTAGTACCAAATGACGAAAAAGGCACCCAAGTTTTTTTAGTTATAAAATCATAATGCTTGTTAGGATTTGCCATATTTTTATTGAAATTTATATTTAAAAATTTACATATCTTTTTTAAATATTGCTCTGGATTAGTAACAAGATTTTCATATTTTATGACCATGAGTCTATCTTTGAATAAAGAGAGATTTAAATAGTAGTCTGCAAATATAATATATTTTCTAAAGTGTCTTATAAAACTTAGAAGATGTACTCGTAACTCTTGTCTTTTTTCTGCGTTTTTAGATAATGACGCCCATACAGATCTTGGATCTCTTATAACGATAAAAAACTTTGCGTTAGGAAAAGATTTTGCTAAAGATTTTAAAGAACAGATATTCCAAGTTTCATGAAATCCATAAAATGTATTCTGAGATTTCTTTTTTTTTATTTTTAGCTTTCTTTTTTTTTCTATAATTCTCAAAAGATTTAAAATAATATCTTTAAAAGTTTTCCCTTTAAGTTTATGAAAATCTTTTATTAGATCTGAACTATCATGATCAATTTTTGATTGAGATTTTTCAAGAAAACTTCCCCAATCTTTTTTATCAAATCGTTCTTCTAAATTTGAATTTAACATTAAATTCAAAAGTTCTTCGCCTTCTTTACATGCAAAATAATCAGGGATTGGTGAATATTTTTTTATTTTCTTTTTGAGAGAACTGCTTCCATACTTAGAAATTATTTTATTTCTAAAAAATCTATATATCTCTACATTTGGTCCTACTGCAATTGAAGCTTGATTACTTGCATATAGTGCTTTCGACATTAAGGCTGTTCCTGACCTTGGCAATCCTGTAGAAAAAATATATTTCATAGATTCAAAATTATGAGAATTATTATTTTTTATCTTCTATTTCTTTTTTAAGCTCATCGTACTCTTTCATCTTACGCTTCATAAAACTTATTGTAAGATTGGCTTTCTCAGTTATACCTTTGGGGGTAAGAACATAAAAATATCCAATTTTTTTTGGATTATTTTTAAAATTTTTAATTTTAATAAGTCCTTTTCCTTTTAGAGCTTTTAAACAATAGTTCAGCTTTCCTAAGCTAAAATCAAGCTCTGTAGCTAATTTTCTCTGAGTAGCTTCAGGATTTGATTTAATTTTTCTAAGTACGTTAAAATGATCTTGATCGTTTTTCATATTTTGTTCAATATTTGAACAATATACAATTTAATGGTTATCAAGTAAAGGATTATATTAATTGAGAAAATTTTATCTTACTATTTCTTCTCTCTTTGTAAATAATCCAATATATTGGTATCCCAATCATTCATATCACTAGGTAAATCTGTATCTTTATGGATTGAAAATTTTCCTACCTGTTTTTTTGATTTATAGTTATTTTTTATAATATCTTCATATTTTTCAATAAATAAATTTTCTAATTCTGAAAATAAAAAATCATATGTTTTTCTAAAAGTGGAAAACTTTTCAAGATTCGGATCAAGTTCATAACTGTTTTGAAAAATTATATTTCCTGTATCAGCACCTCCGTCTATTTCATGAATGGTAACCCCTTTTGGAGTTTCATTCACAAATGACCAAAAATTTGGGTATGAACCTCTATTGTAAGGCAAAAAAGACATGTGCAAGTTTATTGCTGGTCTTTTAAATTTATCAATTATTTCTTTTTTAATTAGTTTTTGAAAACCAAAAGAAATGACTATATCGGCTTCTTCTATATCTTTTTCTAATAGATTATTATCTATTTGTTTCACTCTAATTTTTTTCTCTTTTAAAAATTTTATTAATTTTGTTTTTTTATCGTTATAGCCTAGAAATAAACATTTCATTTTAAATAATTACATTTTTTAATTGATTAATAGTAAATAACTTCTCATTTATTGAAACTAAAATTTTTTTTCTTCCGTTTAATACTAAATGATAAATAGGTAAACTATATTTATTCTGACTTCTCATAAATTTAAAAAATAATTTTTTTTTTTTTTCATTGTTTAGATAAATAATAATTTTATAAGATAATAATATCATCGATAAATTCATTGTGAATCTCCTGCAAAAAGGATGGCCAATTTTTTCTGTCATCAAAATATTCGGTTTATTATTTTTATTAATAAGTTTCTTAAATATTCTTGATTTTAAAAAAATTGAAGCAAAGTGTCCGTCTTCCCCCATGCCTAGAATAGTTATTGTTTTTGAACAAGTTAATTGTTTTTTAAGTTTAGCAACATTATATCTGCTAATTTTTTCTTTATTTAAGAATAAAACATTATATTTTTTTTTTAATTTTTTTTTAATTAACGAGTAATTTGTTAAATTTTCATTTTTTATTATTCTTTCATCTAATAAATGAACATTAATATCATCTAAATTATTATCTATAGAAGAAATAAAGTTTAAGGCGCTATGTATCGACCTTCCTCCAGAAAATATTATATTTTTTCTCTCTTGATATTTAGCTTTTAAGAATTTTTTTAGAAATCTCTTAAACAACATTAATTAAACAAAAGCGATTTATTTTTTCTTCCGCTCTTAGAGTGGAATTTATCTTTATAGTACTTTTGTCTTATAGCATTTTTTTTTAATAAATTTCTCTTTTTATAATAAGTTGCATAAAATATCATTCTTGAATTTTTAGAAAAATTTTTTTTTGAATAATGAGCGCATTTCCAATTAAATAGCAATATATCACCCACATCTAACTCGATAGGATAAAATTTAAATTTTTTAAAATCTTTTTTTTGAATGTTTGGCGTAGTTGAGTCCATTTTTTGAGAAATCTTTTTAAAATTTTTACCTAACTTAAGTGTATCTTTTTTTTTTGCAACATATAGGCAACCATTTTTTTTATTAGATTGTTCTAAAGGTAAGACTAAATTTATAAAATTATCAGAATATTTTTTCCATCCATTCTGTAACTTGTTATTTTTATCTTTCCATAAAAAATGTCCATCAATATGTGGCAAGTAGCCCTCTCCACCAGGATATTTGAAATTAAGCTTATCTTTAAACAAACCATGTTCGTTATTTTCAATTCTTTTAATCACTCTAAATATTTCTTTGGAACAAATAAGTTTTTTTGATTTTTTTGAAAAATCTGAAATTTTTTCAATTCTTCTAAGTTTTCTCCTATTTTTAATATTTTCGTAATAAAAAAATCTGTTACTTCTCTTTTTGTTTGCAATTTCTTTTTTAATATTCTTGATAATATCTTTATTAATAAAATTTCTAATTACAGCAAATCCATCTTTTTTATAAGCATTCCTGATTTTATAAATATTCTTCATATTTTGATAATCTGAGCTAACTGACATATTTTTCATATTTATCTTTCTTTAATATGACTTTAAGCTATTAAAAATGTTTTTAGAAACACTATCACTTTTTAAACAAAAATCCTCGTTATTACTTATCTTTTGAGATATATCAATTTTATCACCTTTTTGAAATAATATATTCTCAACTTTCTGTTTAAAATGCTCATAAGATTTTATTTTCCATGAATCGTTATAGGATTCATTGTTTAAAAATTCTATATTTTTTCCAGCAGGATCTAAAAAAAAACATGGTTTTTGATGACCAATTAATTCATATGCTATTGTAGAAACAAATGTGCAAGCAAATTTTGTTTTGAAAGCAAATCCATAAGAATAATTCTTATCAGCTTCATTAGCTGATACGATAGTTTTTATATTACTATTTTTTAAAATATAAGTTTCATTTGGATCAATATTTTTATTATTTAAATGATGTTTAACTGCTATTTTTAGATTTGGAAATTCTTTGGATATTTTTACCATCCAGCGAAAGGTTTCATAGTAATTGCTTACAAAATTTTTATTTGTAGCAAAATTTATTAAATTATTACCGTTAAAATATACTATATCATACTCGGGAACATTTATTTTTTCTGATTGAAACCACTTTGACTCCAAATAAATAGATCCTACAGGAATAATTTTTTTTATTTTAGACCCACAAAATTTTACTGTTAAAGAAGTTTTTTTTCCTAATGTAAAAAAAATATCTGTATTGATGTAGAAACCAGTATTATGTAAATGAATTATGTTTTTTTGTGTGCAAAAAACAATTCTACCTCCAAATTTCTTAAATAAATAATTTTTAATTGCAGAGGTAGTATAGTGTCTCTCTTGATAAAGATAATTTGATTCAATTTGACTAAATATAGTTCTATATTTGATATTCTTCTTAACTATGCTTGCAACTAAAGGAATGTAGTTTATCTTTTCTCTTAAAGAAAATTTGATTCCTTCTAGTAAATAACCAATAAAAAATAAATAAAAATTTGATAAAATATATTTTCTATCACAATTTTTAAATTTGTAGAAAAGAAAAATGTTTTTATCATTAATATCTTTTTTTCCTGTAATTGCTTTGTGAGAATTAAATTTTTTTTTTAGATGATAAATTCTTTTAAATTCCTCGAGAGATTCTATCTCATCAAAAATAATTTCCGTCTTTTGTCTTGCAATCTTTGTTTTTGAAAAAATTAAAATATACATAGTGGAGAGAAAAAAGATTATAGAAGATTTAAAAATTCTATAAAAATGAAAGATCTTTTTAAACTTCCCTGTTTGAAAATCATGACTTCTCATCAGAACTTGTTTTATTTCAAAAGCAATAATATCTGGGGGTAGATTAGTTAAAATGGAAAACTTGCTAATAAATTCTTGAAAACTAAGGCTTTGTACTTGATCATCCAAAAACTTAACTAGATCTTGTGATTTTAAATAAGCATCTTTCTCAGTATTAATGACAAATTTATCAATTTTAACCACGCCCATAAAAAGCTAATTTTTTTTTTTACTTTTGTAAATATATTCACAAAATTGAAAATCTTGAGGATTGTCTATATCTTTCGCAACTAAATTATCTAAAATGTAAAAAAAAGGTTTTTTTCCAACGCAAGATCCCCACTTAATTAATTTTTCCCTTCTAAGTATATTAATTACAAACGGAAGTGAAATTAATGGATTAAGATCTTGAGACCTAGGCCAAGGAGATCGTTTAAAATTAATTGGTTTATTATTATAGAAAAAATTCTCTTTGTTTTCTACAGCACTTAAAAGGCAGTCGTGTTTTTTGTAATTTTTTGAATAAAGATCTGCCGCCTTGTCATAAACTTCAGACCCAGCTAACGGATTTGTTACATTTATCCAAGCTACATGTTGCGCCTCAACAGATGATGCAATATATGAGTACACTTCACTCATTGGCACTTTGCTGGTTGAATAATATGGATCCCTCAAATGTGTTGCAAAACCATTTTTTTCTGCAATTTCAAGTATCGTTTCATTTTCTGATGAGATTACAAATTTTTTAAAATTTTTTGTTCTTTTTAAATGTCGCAATTTTAATTCATAAAGGTTCGTATTAGCAAATTTTCTTAAATTTTTTTTTTTGACTCTTTCTGATTTTGCTTTTACTGGTATAATACCAACTATCTCAATCTTTGATTTCATCTCAATATTTTCTATTTACTAAAGTGCTAATTCCATTTTCAAGATTTATATACTTCTTGAGTTTGATAATTTTCCCTTTTCTCAATTTATATGTAAAAGGATTAATTTTATAATTGTATTTTCTTTTATCACGTTTTGAATAAAAAATTTTTAAACCTGGTATTTTGCTTTTAATTATATTCAAAAGATTTTTTACTAAGGTTTTCTTATTACCAAAAATATTGTAATAACCATTTTCATATTTTTTTTTATTAGACTCAATTACAATTTTTGTAACATCTTTTACGTGTATATAGCTTCTTACTTCATTGCCTTTTGTTTCTCGAAATATTTTTAGATTTTTTTTTCCTTCATTAATAAAATTTTGAACGGTATTAAATTTATTTGCCCGCTCACCATAAACTGTTCCGAATCTCAATATTACATATTTAATATTAAATTTTTTACATATTTTTTCAATAATCATTTCCGATGAAAGTTTTGAGGTGCTGTATATCCCTCCTTGTTCACTGATTGCGTATATAGAACTTGCAAAAATAATTTTTTTCACTTTATTTTTTATAGAAGCTTTTAGTAATTTTACTGTTCCTGTTATATTATTTTCAATCGTCAAAAAAGGTTTATCATTTGCTTCATTTAAATCTGCGGTTGCTGCAAAATGAAAGATAGTGTGTATTTTTTTACTTGCTTTATATAAATGTTTTAAATTATTTACATCACCCAAAATCATTTTTTGATTTTGATTTTTAAAATTGGATTTTTTTTTATCAAATAATCTAACTGAATAACCCAAACTTGTTAAATCATCGGCAACATGACTGCCAATAAAACCTGATGCTCCTGTTACAAGAACGTTTTTTTTCATATGTTCAATATTTGAACAAGTAAGAAATAAATCGACTAAAGTAAAGCTTTTTTTTAAATAATGCTTATAAGTTAAGCTTTTTTTTTTAAATATTGAGTGTATAACATCAAAAATACATATGACTAAATTATTAATAATAATAATTTTTTTTTTCTATCCTAGTCTAGTTTATGCATATTTAGACCCTGTAACTGGAACTGCAATAATTCAAGGTATATTTTTAGTTGCTGCAACAATTGTTTTTTACATAAGAAATCCAAAAAGAATATGGGGTGACTTGAAAAAATTTTTTTTTAAAATTAAGATGAAAATTACAAAAAATGAAAAAGATAAATAATTTTTATTTTTCTTTTTGCTTAGCTATTATCTCAGTCAGTCCATACAGTGTTGCTTTTATTAATTATCCATTTCATGTAGAGCTTAAAACTACCTTTTTTCTAAATTTAATTATTGGATTAATTATCTACTCAACAATATATTATATATTTTTAAATTTCTTTTTTTATAAAAAGAAAAAAAATATTTTTTTTAAAATAATTGATTATCTATTTTATTTTACAATTTTTTTATTTTCTTTAAAAACTTTTATTTTAAATTTAGGATTTTTGAATATTCCAGATTTTGCAAAAAGTATTTTTAACTACAATATCTTATCAGCTAAAGGAAAAATAACTTTTATATTTATAGTTTTAATCTTTTTTATCTCGATACTTATGTTAAATAAAAAAATTAAATTGAATTATGAAAAATTTATTTATTCTTTTACTTTAGCAATAGTTATTTTATTCATTTTTTACCTTCCCTATAACTATAGTAGATTAATTAAAACAGGAGATATAAATTTAACAACATTAAATTTATCAAACAATAATGAAATAAGAAGAAAAAAAGTTATCGTATTGATGTTTGATGAATGGGACTCTGAAAGATATTTTAATTCAAAAGAAATTGACAAGAGTATTTTAAAAAAAATTAGCTCTATAAATTTTAAATATGCAGTGCCTACAGGCAGAGATACAATTTATTCTGTTACTGCTTTTATGCTAGGCAAAGACGGTAAAGGCGATCTTCATTTTAATAGAAAAAAATTACATTATAAGGAAGGAGATCGATATATTGAAATTTCAAAGGGAAATACTTTTTTTTCATTAGTTAAAAATAATCAAATAGCTGTTATTAGCACTGGTGGATTTCCATATTGTATTTATTTAAAAATTAGACATTGTGTAGATAAATCTAATGAACTCACTAAGCCAAAATTAAAAAATTTGACAGGTGGCATGACTACACTAAAAAGTTTTTATAATTTTTTAATTAATTCATATTTATTTGATAACGAAGCATTAAAAAGTGACAAAAAAACAAAAATGTTAGTTGAAAAAAAAATTGAAAAATCAAAAAATATAAATATTAACTCGAGAAATCTAAATATGAGCTTTGAGGCTATTAAAGACGATTCTCTAAGTTTAGTTTATATACACCTGCCGTTTCCTCATCACCCTTCTTTTTATTCAAAAAGCTTATTCGAAAAGAATCATAAATATTTTAATGAAAATGATGAAATTATAAATTTCAATTTAACAAGCCACGTAATTGAAAAACTATTTAAAATAATTAACTCTAAAAAAATAGATCAAGAAATCTTAACTATTGTAACTAGTGATCATGGTTTAAGAAAACCAGATGAAATATCACTGGTACCTTTGTTGATTAGTCTGAAAAATGATAATAAATCCTTTAATATGAAGAACAAAATGTCAACTTTTCACCTACCAAAACTTATAGAAGAGTTTTATTCAGATAATATAAAAAGTCATAATGATATAGTTAATTTTTTTAGCAATAAGAGTATTATATATCCAAAATTAAATACTTATGATGAAAAAAATCAAACTTTTTTCAAAATTAAAACAAAGTAGCTTTTTCTTTCAGAAAAAAGCATTGATCAAATTAATAGCCATTATGATTGGTTTAATCATAGTATTAAATTTTACTTCGATTAGAGAAAATGCAAGAAAGAATTTACCTCCAGGTTTTAAAAATTATGTTAAAAAAATTTTTTTTGGAGAGCAATATTTAAAAGAAATCAAAACATACAGAATTCAAAATTATAATGCAAAAACTTTACCTGAAACTGAATTTCTCAGAATTAAATTTGAAAAAGTTTTAGTGAAAGGATTGGAAGAAACCGATAAACTTAATTATAATAAATTACAAAAAGCTGGTCTTTTAGTTAAAAAGTTTTTTATTGAAAATAATAATGGAGATCTAATTGCAATATCTAGTTTAGGTAAAATTGTTAACTACAAAAATTTTAATTTAAATAACGGCTATAAAATTGACTCAAATTTAGAAGATTTTAAACTTTTTAGTGTGCTAGATTCTAAAGTTATTGATGATTTAATTTTTTTAACAATTTCATCAGATTATGATTTAAAAAAAGAATGTAGTTACTTTAAAATAATAAAATCAAAATTAAATAAGAAAAAATTACATTTTGAAAACTTTTTTACTTCAAATAATTGTATAGGAAATGTTCAAGGTGGAAGAATAGTTGAATATAATTTTAGAGGCAAAAAAGGCTTATTGGTAACAACAGGCGCGATTGAAAAAGAAAGCAAATTTGCACAGGACAATGATTCACAATTAGGAAAAACACTTTTTTTTAAAATGAATGGTGAAAGCGAAATATACAGCAAAGGCCATAGAAACCCTCAAGGATTAACCGTTGTGGAAGATAATATTATTTTACAGACAGAGCACGGTCCTTATGGAGGAGATGAAATAAACAAAATAATTTATAAAAAAAACTACGGTTATCCAATATCCTCCTATGGTGAACCTTATGAATATAAAAAAAAAATTAAGAAAAATATTAGTAATAGTAATTTAAAATATAGTTATAAAAAAAATCATAAAGAATTGGCATATGAAGAACCTATATTTTCATTTGTTCCATCGATTGGCATATCTCAAATAGTGAAAGTTCCTAATAAATTTTCTCCATTATGGAAAGATAATTTCTTAGTATCATCTTTAAATGGACGCTCTCTATATAGAATAAAATTTGATAATGAGTATTCAAAAATACTGTTTATTGAAAAAATTTATATTGGAGAAAGAATAAGAGATGTATTTATTGGCCCAAATGAAAGAAAAATTTATTTAGCTCTTGAAACAACAGGATCAATTGGATTTATTCAATCTCAATAGTCAATTTTTAAATCAAAATTTTCTCTAGACTTTTGCTTAAAGCGTAAGAAGCATTTTCAAAATTATATAGATTTTTATCAATAAAAATATTTATATTATTTTTTTTTATTTTCAAAAATTTTTTTAGCTTCAAACATTTTGCTATCTATAGTCTTAACATCTGCGCTGTTTATTATGTATCCAAACTCATCTTTAACCAGGTCTTCAAAAGCAGGGATCTTCATCTCTGTAAAGTTTTGGTTATGTATTTTTTGATATTGATCCATATAAATAACAGGTCGCTTGTACATAAAAAGAAATTCAAGCGCTATACCGGAACAATCTGTAATTATTATCTCTGATAAGTCCATAGAATTTATATTGCTAGGATTATCATCAAATGAAAAATTTTTATTAGATGAAAAATTATCTCTTATTTTTTTAATTATTTTTTTTGATCTTGAAAAATGCTCTAAATGTGGTCTCAGTATAACTTTAAAATTTTTTTTTAATAATTCATTAATTAAATCATAACAGTTCTTTTCAAAAAAATTATCTTTAGAATAATTCCATGATGGGGCAATTAAAATATAATCAGGTTTCTTATTTAGGTCTATTAATTTTCTTAAAAAATCAAAATAAACATACCCTGTATTAATTATTTTTTTCTTTTTTGATTTGTTAATGACCTCTAAAGATCTTAGTTCTTTTTCCTGATATTCGCCATTACAGAAAATGACATCATAATTATCAAAAGCAAATTCTGTATAAGTTTTATGAGCACTCATTAAAGAATGAAAAAAATAGATGTAGTGATCAATATTTTCTGTTTTTTTTATTTCGTTATTACCTAGATCTGAAGTTGTCATTATAATTAATTTTGATCTTAAAACTAAAAATATAAAATTTCTAAAATATCCTTTTCCAATATAATAATTTTGAACGCCCAAAATATTTATTTTGTCATCAAAATCTGACGCAAGATAAATCACACTATCTTTTTTCTTTATATTTTTAATTATAGAATAAAATAAACTTTGATAAACTTTAGACTCCGAATAAAAAACCATATTAAATTTTTTAAAAAAAATAACTTTTATTAGAGTGTGAAATAAAGATATAAATTTTGTCATTTCAATTTTAGAACACTATAGTTTTATATTTTGTAAAAAAAAAGCCTGCAATTACTTGCAGGCCCTTTTTCTTTGTAAATTATTTTGATCTATATTTTTTAATAAAAATCATAATTCTTGATACCGAAAATTTTTTTCAGTGCATAAATCAAGCCAATTGAGCTATTAGTACTGGTCAGCTTCACGCGTTACCGCGCTTCCACACCCAGCCTATCAACGTAGTGGTCTACTA
>MDSV01215906.1_pt1 | contig 36745 bp, 28 predicted proteins | sample 810851 | NCBI WGS metagenome assembly MDSV01 (sample SAMN05326640, study PRJNA326480) | marine metagenome | isolation source: seawater | place: Atlantic Ocean: North East | collected 2012 | reverse complement strand
TAACAACTTCATACAACTAAATTAATTTGAGGGTTCTTGCCATACATAACTCGTATAAATTTCTAGGAGGAGAGGACACGGTATTTGACCAAGAGGTAAATGCGTATCTGAAATTAGGCTATGATGTAAAAACATATTACGTATCGAACAAAAACCTACACGGTTTTGATTTTATTTTTTGTCTATGGAACCCCAAATCTTATTTTAAAGTAAAAAGGCTTATAAAAAACTTTAGGCCTGATATCGTTCACATACATAACATTATTTTCAAGCTTTCTCCAAGCATCTTTTGGGCATTGAATAAAAACATAAAAGTATATCTCACTATTCATAATTATAGGTTTTTGTGTCCTAGCGGCACCCTGTTTATTGACGGCCAAGTCGATTTAAGCTCTAAATCATTTCATGGGCTGTTAAAAAATATTTTAAAAGGGGTTTACCAAAAATCAGTTCTTAAAACAGCTCTACTAGTATTGATTTTTAAGTTCAACGAAGCGATAGGCTCGTTCAATAGGATAGATACCTTTATTTTTTTGACAAAGTTTAGCCGAGACATGCATATTCGCTGGAACCCCCCCCTTTTTAATAGACACCTTATAAAGCCAAACTTTATGAAGGCAGTTGAGTTAAAACCTAGTAAAGCGAGTATTGATATAATTTTTGTGGGAAGAATATCTGAAGAAAAAGGTCTCGCTAAAGTACTTCCTACTTTATCCAAGTACAATAAATTAACTTTTGCAATCGTTGGCCAAGGACCAGATCTTGAAAAACTTAAATCAAAGTATCAAAACTGCTTGCACATTAAGTTTTACGGGAAACAATCACACGGAAACACCATAGCGCTACTCCAACAATCTAAATTTTTATTGTTCCCATCAATATGGTATGAATGCATGCCCATGACAATTATTGAGTCATTTTCATTAGGAAAGCCCGTAATCGCTAATAATTTTGGAGCAATGAAAAGCATGATAGAACACAATACTAATGGTTTGCTTTATAGCTCCATAGAAGAATTAGATAACATTTTGGAGAACCTCAGCTCAGCAGATTACGTCAATCTTAGTAATAATGCTAGAATAGAGTTTGATTCTAACTACACCCAAAGAATAGGACTTGAGAATTTAAAAAGACTTTAATGGAAAGAATCACAACACTTTTTCTTTTTATTTTGTTAACGCTTTTTTTCTTCAATTCGGACTATTTCGAACGTAATTTCTTTTTTAACGAAGTTATATCTTTCATAGGAGCAATATTTTTTCTAATGAAGATAGTAAGACTTAAAACATTCAAAATTAAAAAGCGCTCTTATGCGCTTTATATTTTCATTTTTGTTGCTGTATGCTGCTTTCACCTTTTCTACTCACTCAACAAAATGACTTCTCTATATTATTATGCCAGAAACAGCGTTATCTTATACTCTGTATTTTCTTTTTATTTAGGATACTATTTTTTTGAACGTTATCATGGAATAGTATTGGGATTCAAAAAAGAACTTTTAGCAGTCATGTCAACTTCAGTTGTCTTTTTTAAAATGATATTGGCTAGATACTCTGGACCTATACTATTACCTCTTTTCACTGGAGTCAAAAGTATTGCTAACGTCATTTTACTTTTTGCATTGATATTGGTACATTCTGTAAAAGAAGACGCATTAAGCGTTGCGGTAATTATACCTCTTTTTTTACTTGTTTTTCTTTCTAGAAGCTTTAAAGAATTTTCCAGGTATTTTTCTATTGGGATTTTACTCATAGTTGTTTTTTTCTTGTATTTCTATGACAATTTTATGTTATACAAGACAGGGTATTATAATTATTTCGGAAATGTTCAAGCAATTTATAATTCTCACCCCTTACTTTCTGTCGATATAAATGTTACCTGGAGAATTCTCTTATGGTTCAGGTACATTGTGGAGCGCTTTCCCGACAACATTATTGGAATTGGCTTTGGAACCCCTATGTTAGATTACATTGCCGAAAGGAGGAGCCATTGGACAGGAAATGATGAAATTCACGCTCACGTTTCTGGAGCACACAACTCATATCTTACCATTTTATTAAGGCTTGGGATTACGGGCTTTTATGCCGTATTTATGATATCAAGGAAAGTATTTATAGATTATTTTCAAGCTATTAAAACACCTAGATTTAAACAATACATACCCTATTACTTTGTTTGGATTGGAATGTTTTCACTAATAGTATTTAATCTTGGCCTAGAGAGCCCATTAAGAGCAGGGCTGTTTTGGGTGGCAACAGGGTTTGTTGCTAAAATCAGTTCAAAATTTCACTGAAATGAAAAACATATCTAATAATTTGATTATTGCTACAGGTTTTTTGATTCCATTAGGCGTGGCAACGCAAAACATATCTTTACTGTTACTTTTAATAGCCACTCTTTTAACGGTTAAAAAAAGGAAAGCCATTAAGATGAGCGACCCCAAGGCCTTTATCTTGCTGATATTTTGCCCTTTGTTGTTGATTTTATCTTCATTGCACGATATAACCTTTTTGGTTGAAAACCCAAATGTTTTTTTGGCCGTTGTCATCCCATTATTATTATCGGTAAGACATGAGCTCGCCCGTAAAGAAATAAACAAAATTTTATTGGCATTTGTTATTTCTGTCTCGTTACTGTCTCTTTCAAAAACACTAGTTTTTATTTATCAAGAAGGAATAGAAAGCATCCTAGTTTTTCCTCAAAAAAAACTGGCATCACTCCTAATCAGATATAGTTATTTAAACCTATCGATGTACGTCGGCTCGGCCATAATATTTTCTCTTTATCTTATGAAAACAGGGATAATGAAAAAAAGCATTCTTATTGTCAATAGTTTTCTTTTGTTGGTTTTTCTAGTTTTATTGTCGTCAAGACTCATACTGTTGGCAACTCTTTTGACTGTTTTTTTGCTTATTATGTTCAACACTCCTGCAAAAAAGCGATTTTTAGTTACAGTATCCTTTGGTGTTTTTGTTCTTACCGTTTCAACCACGATGTATTTTTTGGATTTACCAATTGTTGAAAAGATGAAGGAGGCGATAAACTACAATAATGAATATTCAAACATAAAAGAAAAATGGGGAGGTAGAATTATGCGTCAAGAAATATGGTATTGTGCAGCAGCACTTATTACAGAAAAACCAATTTTTGGCCATGGATATAATAATGTTCAGAACAAACTAAATGGGTGTTACGAAAATACAAGCGAAAATCCTGTTTTGTATAGAGGTAAATCAAAAAAGAATGCTCACAATCAATTTTTACAATTTACTTTAGCCACAGGAGTTTTAGGGTTATTCGCATTTTTAACAGTTATATTTTACGCAATTAAAAAATCAGTATCCACAAAAGATTTAATTTTATTTTCATTCATTACATTTGCTGCTTTATGTTTTTTAACCGAAAGCCATTTAGAAAGAAACCATACAATTTACTTGTTTTACTTTTTTGTCTCATTGCTTTTGCAACAGGTCCCATATGAAAAAAGCAATTCCCAATAAAAAGTCCCTTTTTGGAGTAGATTATACAATCGGAGATTATGATAGTATAGGGGACTACATAGTTGAAGCAGCTCGGACAAACACCAGCATTGGGGTTTCGGCGCTGGCCGTTCATGGTCTTATGGAGTCCCAGGATAATTTGGAATTGAAAGAGGCCCTAAAAAATATAGAGATTATTACACCAGATGGCCAGCCTGTTCGATGGGCACTTAACTTCTTCCATAAATCAGGACTAAAAGACAGAGTTTATGGACCTAAATTGACTTGGGAAGTTTTAAAAAAAGCGAATAGTCATAAGCTCAGCCTTTATCTTTATGGAAGTACTGAAGAAACGATTAAAGGCTTTATTGAAAAGATAAATTTAGAGTTACCAGATTTGAAAATTACAGGATTTCATGTTGACAGATTTAGGGAGGCAACAGAGGCTGAGGATGAACAAGACATAAAAAAAATTAATATGAGCAAACCAAATTTAGTGCTCGTTGGGAGGGGTTGCCCACGACAAGAAATTTGGGTTGGAAACCATGTGGGCAAAATTTATGCTCCAATGTTGGCTGTTGGTGCAGCATTTAATTTTCACGCTGGCAATCTTAAACAAGCCCCTGTTATTTTACAAAACGCAGGGTTAGAGTGGGCGTTCAGATTGTGTATGGAACCAAAAAGATTGTGGAAAAGATATTTTTACACAAACTCTAGGTTTATTTTAAAAATATTTAAAAATCTAATTCTATGCAGAAAATAGTTGTAACAGGTTCTAGTGGCCTAATTGGAAGCGAAGTCGTTGAAACCTTTTGTAAAGACGGTTACAAAGTTTACGGAATTGACAACAACATGCGCAAAGATTTTTTTGGGCCTAAAGGAGACACCTCTTGGAATAGAGATAGACTTATTGAAGAACACCAAAACTTTGAGCATATTGAGCTAGACATTAGAGACAGGCAAAACGTTTTGAAAGAGCTTTCAAAAATAAAACCGGATGTATTAATTCATACTGCAGCTCAACCTAGTCATGATTTGGCTGCATCAAGGCCTTTCGACGATTTTGACGTAAACGCCGTCGGAACACTCAATTTATTAGAAGCAACTAGACTTTCAAACCCTGGGGCAATTTTTGTGCACATGTCTACAAACAAGGTCTATGGAGACGCACCAAACTCCATAAAGTTGATTGAAAGAGAAATGCGATGGGATTATGACGACATAAGATATACAGACGGTATAAAAGAAACATTTACAATTGATCAATCTAAGCACTCCCTTTTTGGAGCGTCAAAAGTAGCAGCAGATATTATGGTACAAGAATATGGACGATATTTTGGGCTAAAGAGTTGTGTGCTTAGAGGAGGTTGTTTGACGGGGCCTAATCATTCTGGCGTTGAGCTTCACGGGTTTCTCAGTTATTTGATTAAATGCAACCTTGAACAAAAAAAATACACTATTTTTGGATATAAAGGAAAGCAGGTTAGGGACAACATACACTCCCATGATGTTGTAGCATTCATAAAAGAGTTTATTAAAGCACCAAGAGTAGCCGAAGTATATAACATAGGCGGAGGGAAAGAAAACGCTATTTCTATCTTGGAAGCATTTGAACTAATTAAGACCATCTCAGGAAAAGAAATGATATATGAATACTCGGATGTAAATAGGCAAGGGGATCACATTTGCTATATTTCAGACTTAAGTAAAATGAAAGCTCATTACCCAAATTGGGGAATAACGAAATCTTTAGAAGATACGTTTATTGAAATCTATAATTCTTGGTTAAACAAAGTGAATCTATGAAAATATCCGTAATCGGCACGGGCTATGTAGGCTTAGTCACAGGGACTTGTTTGGCAGAAGCTGGGAATGACGTATTGTGCATTGACATCGATGAGACCAAAGTAGCCCAAATGCAAAACGGCGAGGTGCCTATATATGAGCCCCACCTAGAAACCTATTTTGCTCGAAACATCAAATCTGGAAGGCTTCATTTTTCTACAAACATAAAAAAAGGCGTTGAACACGGGGAGGTCATTTTTCTTGCACTACCCACTCCTGAAGACGAAGATGGCTCAGCCGACTTATCTTACGTGTTGGGTGTTGCCAACCATATTGGCGAGCTCATAAAAGAATATAAAATTATAGTCGGAAAAAGCACCGTTCCGGTAGGTACGGGCGAGCAGGTAAAAGCAGTGCTTAAGTCCAAAACCGATGTGCCGTTCGACGTGGTCTCAAACCCCGAATTTTTACGCGAAGGCTTTGCTGTGGAGGACTTTATGAAACCTGACAGAATTGTGGTAGGCGTGGAGTCAGAAAGAGCTCAGAAAACCATGGAAAAGCTCTATGCGACTTTTGTTCGCTCTGGTAATCCAATCGTCTTTATGGACATCAAATCGGCGGAACTGACGAAATATGCCGCTAACGCTTTTTTAGCAACCAAAATTACCTACATGAACGAAATCGCAAATTATTGCGAAAAGGTTGGGGCAAATGTAGACGATGTGCGTACGGGCATGGGTCTTGACGAACGTATTGGAAAACGCTTTTTATTCCCTGGAATCGGGTATGGCGGTTCTTGCTTTCCAAAAGACGTAAAAGCACTGCACAAATCAGGGAAAGATGCGCAGCACCACTTTGCTATTTTGGACAGTGTTATTGAAGTAAACGAAAAGCAAAAAACAGTGTTGTTCCCTAAGATGGAACAGCATTTCGAAGGGAACCTTAAAGGCAAAAAGATTGCCCTTTGGGGGTTGGCATTTAAACCCAACACGGATGACATCCGTGAGGCACCTGCCTTATACATGATTGACAAATTACTTAAATCAGGGGCTGCCGTAACGGCTTTTGATCCAGAAGCCATCGATAACGTAAAAGCAAAACTGGGCGACAGCATCTCATTCGCCACGAGCATGATGGGGGCTGTTGAAGGCGCAGATGCACTGTTGATTTGCACGGAATGGCACGCCTTTAGAAACCCTAATTTTGACGACTTAAAGCATGCGCTTAACGGCCCTGTAATTTTTGATGGGCGCAATATCTATAGTCCTCCCGAAATGGAAGCCTTAGGATTTGATTATTACTCTATCGGAAGATGAAACAAGCATTAGTTACCGGCGCAGCAGGATTTTTAGGGTCGCACTTATGTGACAAGCTATTAGCTGAAGGGATGTCGGTTATTGGTATGGACAACCTTATTACGGGCTCCTTGTCTAACATTGCCCATTTAGAGGACAATCCAAACTTTAGTTTTATTAAGCACGACGTTTGCAAACATATTAGTATAGAGGGTAATTTAGATTATATCCTTCATTTTGCTTCTCCTGCGAGCCCAATTGATTACTTAAAAATTCCCATACAAACGCTTAAAGTAGGTGCGTTAGGCACACATAACGCATTAGGCTTAGCACGCGCAAAAAAGGCACGTATTTTAGTGGCTTCCACTTCTGAAATTTACGGAGACCCGCTTGTACATCCACAAACCGAAGATTACTTTGGCAACGTTAACACCATTGGCCCTAGAGGAGTATATGATGAAGCCAAACGCTATTTGGAGTCCATTACGATGGCATATCACCGCTATCACGGTGTAGACACACGTATCATTCGTATTTTTAATACATATGGCCCAAGAATGCGCTTAAACGATGGGCGCGTTATTCCTGCTTTTATGGGGCAAGTGCTCAGGGGAGAGGATTTGACGGTTTTTGGAGACGGCTCGCAAACGCGTTCATTTTGTTTTGTGGAAGATGAGATCGAAGGTATTTACCGCCTTTTGATGAGTGATTATCATCTGCCAGTGAATATTGGAAACCCGGATGAAATTACCATTTTAGATTTTGCCCAAGAGATCATAGCCATCACGGGAACAGATCAAAAGATTGTTTACAAAGAACTGCCCAAGAATGATCCACTTCAACGAAAGCCAGATATTACCAAAGCCAAAGAAATTTTGGGGTGGGAGCCAAAAGTGGGTAGAGCAGAAGGAATGCAGCGCACCTATAATTACTTTAAGTCTTTAAGCCAGGAGGAGTTAAATAAAATGGAGCATAGAGATTTCACGTCTTTTAAAACCTAGCCAAACATACAATAAGCCCCGTATAATATCGTTATCAGACTTAATCACCTTTTTTTACTATTGGATAAAAATATACAAGAAAGCTTTAAGTTATTGCCACACCTCCCTTTTTGGTTTTTTGAGTGGGGGGCGCTTTTTGTTTGTTCTTTATACACCCTTAACCCTACTGTTTTAACCAATAGCACAACGGTCATTTATGTGTTAGTTTCCATTTGGTTCATGGGCGGGATTTTATCTCGATTTTACAACTATGAGCGCAACCTGAATTTTACCAAACAATTACAGCGTTTTATTTTATTTTCTTTTTTTTGGGGCGCACTTTTCTTTTTAGCCACTCGTTTCTTTTCAGACATACTTGTGTGGAATACTACAGCAGTAATTAAGTTTATTTTAAGCGTATTTCTTATAAAAGCGATAGCTGTAATTGCATTATTTGAACTTAGGCAGCGTAGCTCACTATTTCAAGAAAACATATTGGTTTACAAGGCAGACTCTGGAACTAATTTTATTAAAGACGTAAGTGATCTAAAAAGAACAGGATTCAACATTTATGAAGCTGATGAAACCCTATTTGAAGAAAGTTCTTTGGATCAACTAGTACAAACAACACTTGAAAACAACATAAAATCCATATATGTGCCTCTAGACATTGTTTTAGACGAGGCAAATACCCATATATTGAGCCTAAGCTGGAATAAGCAGGTTTGTATTAAATTAATTGCAAATTATAACTCCCCTATTACGGGCAGAAATGCGCACTTTTACGGGCTTACACAAGTGGTATCACACCATGTAAGTCCACTAGACTCGATTTTATATCGAACTCAAAAAAGACTCTTTGACATTGTTTTTTCTGGGGCTGTTATTGTTGGACTTTTATCTTGGTTTACTCCCCTTTTGGCCATTTTGATTTGGGCAGACTCAAAAGGCCCCATATTTTTTATTCAAAAACGCCCAGGACGCTTTAAAAAACCATTCCCTTGTATTAAATTTAGGTCAATGGCTGTCAACAACCGAACAGAGAAATCAGCAACTAGAAACGATGCAAGCGTAACTCGAATAGGGAGGGTTATCCGCAATACAAGCTTAGATGAATTACCCCAGTTTTTCAATGTTTTTTTTGGACAGATGTCTATTGTCGGACCAAGACCCAACTTAACATCTCAAAACAATCAGTACAGCAAGATTTTTGATGACTATTCAAAACGCATGTATTTAAAGCCGGGTATTACAGGCCTGGCACAAGTTAGTGGAGCAAGAGGTGGGATCGATAACGATATTGAAATGAAGCATCGCATCAAATACGACATCTTCTATATTCGCCACTGGTCCTTTGCGTTGGATGTTAAAATTATCATCCGGACTTTGCTAAACATGATTAAAGGAGAGGAAAAAGCCTATTAGCTTTTTGTTTGATACCGCTTGGTTACCAAATAAACACCAAGCAATACCACGCCACCAGCACCAAACTTATAGGCGGTTAGCGCATCTGCGCTAACCACGATAGCATACGCGATGCCAATTAGCGGCTGTAAATAGGTAAACACGCCAACCGTACTTGCCTTTAGCTGCTTGAGGGCATATACATTGAGCAGGTAGGTCATAAAAGTCGTTCCTATTACCACAAAAGCAAAACGCCAAAGGGCCTCAAAAGGCAGGGCACTCCAGGCAACCTCGCTAAATTCAGGATAGCTGATGGGCAATGCCATTATAAAACCAAACAAAAACAACCACTTTAATAAATGCACGGTCGTATACTTTGCCGAGAGTGACTTAACCAGAACCAAATACATGGCAAACGACGAAGCATTGACGACAAAAAGCGTATTCCCCAAAGGAATATTGGGAGCATCTTGACGGATCTCATTCCCAAAAACAATCAATACCGAAGCCCCGATAAAGCCTAATATTACGCCAACGACCCTTGGAAGTAAAAGCCGCTCTTTTATGAGAATTGCCGAAAATACAAACACCAGAATGGGAGTAATGGTTATGAGTACAGCACTGTTAATAGGTGTTGAAAGTTCAATTCCCTTAAAAAAGCAAAGCATGTTTATAACCATGCCAAAGAGCGCACAAAGTAGCATCTTCGGAAGATCAGCACGGTCAATTTTTTGTTGCGGAATAAAGAGGCTGACCAGCCAAAACAAAATGGCCGCTCCCAAAAGACGTACTTGAACAAATCCAAACCCTTGAATATATGTGGGCATCACCTCTTTGGCGATGGTATGGTTTAGACCATAGATGGTTGTTGCTCCCAAAGCGGCCAGAAGCGCCAGTGTTCGCTTATCCATCAAGCGCCGTTTTCATTGCTGCAACAGTTGCTTTCGAATTCCCCAAAAACACGTTGTTATTCCAAATAAGGATGGGTCGCTTAAGGCAGCTGTACTCTTTTTCAAGCAATGCTTTATATACCGCCTCTGAAAACACAGCTCCCTCTCGTTTCAGCTGCGCATAGACACGCCCGCGCTTGTTTATCAACTGCTCATAATTGTTTGTATGATTATATAAAAAACGCAATTGTTCAGGTGTTACCATTGCTTCTTTTACGTTTTGTAAAAAAGGAGCGTCTTCTATGCCCAAAGATTTGATGATACGGACACAGGTAGAACAAGTAGACAGATAAAGAAACGTATTTTTCATAATCATGCAAAGGTGAGTAAATTCCCGTTAAAAGTGGTGTCTTAACGTAAACTTAAATACATTTGTTTAAATTACAGCCATGGCAAATAAAAAACTAAAATTCAATTCCCGAACCATCCACGGCGGCCAACAGCCCGACAAGGCCTATGGCTCCGTTATGCCCCCCGTTTATTTTACGTCTACCTATGCGCAAGAAAAGCCGGGAACTCACCTTGGTTACGAATACAGCCGATCACACAATCCCACGCGCACTGCACTGGAGGCCTCACTTGCCAATATTGAGTCAGGCGCACACGCCTTAGCTTTTGCTTCTGGTATGGCCGCAATAGATGCCGTAATAAAACTTTTAAAACCTGGCGATGAGGTTATTTCAACAAACGACTTATACGGAGGAACCTATCGGATTTTTGATAAGATGTTTGCAGCCTACGGCATCACCTTTCATTTTGTTCCAATGGGCGATATGCAAGTCGTTGCAAAGCAAATTAATGCAAACACCAAATTGCTTTGGGTAGAAACGCCAACCAACCCACTGATGCAAGTCGTTGATATAAAGGCTATGGCAGCACTCGCTAAGGCACACAAGCTGTTATTAGCTGTTGACAACACCTTTGCGTCACCCTACTTACAACGCCCGCTAGAATTAGGCGCCGATATTGTCATGCATTCTGCTACCAAATATCTAGGCGGACACAGCGATGTTGTATTGGGCTCATTGGTTGTCAATGATGCGGATTTGGCCGACCGTTTGGCATTTATTCAAAACGCCAGCGGTGCCGTGCCAGGCCCGATGGACGCTTTTTTGGTATTGCGCGGCATTAAAACTCTACATGTGCGCATGCAGCGACATTGTGAAAACGGTCGAGCAGTAGCGATGTTTTTAGAAAGCCATCCTGAGGTTTCAAAAGTGTATTGGCCAGGGTTAAAAGAACACCCCAACCATGAAGTTGCAAAAGCACAAATGGATGATTTTGGCGGCATGATTTCTTTTGTCCACAAAGACAATAGCCTTGAAAAAGCAGTAGCTATTGTGTCGTCGTTTCAAGTATTTACTTTGGCAGAGTCTTTGGGCGGTGTGGAAAGTTTAGCGGGACACCCAGCAAGTATGACGCACGCGTCTATTCCAAAAGAAAAACGTGAAAAAACGGGCGTTACCGATGGTCTTATTCGCCTTAGTGTTGGCATTGAAGACAGCGAAGATTTGATCGCCGACTTAGCTCAAGCCCTGAGTTAAATAAAATTATACATACATTTAGGTTTCAAATCGACGACTATGGAAAAAATCATCACTAATTTTTTGCAAGAAGTAAACCAACGCAACACCAATGAGCCGGAGTTTATGCAGGCCGTTTCTGAAGTAGCGCAAACGGTTATACCCTACATTGTTGCCAATGATATTTATCACGGAAAAAACATCCTGATGCGCATGGCAGAACCTGAACGTGTGGTTATGTTTCGTGTGCCATGGATTGATGATAGCGGAGAAATCCGTGTGAACAGGGGGTATCGTATTGAAATGAATTCAGCTATTGGCCCATATAAAGGGGGGTTAAGGTTTCATGAGTCGGTTAACCTTAGTATTTTAAAGTTTTTAGCTTTTGAGCAAGTATTTAAAAATGCCTTGACTACACTTCCCATGGGAGGCGGAAAGGGAGGCGCTGATTTTAATCCAAAAGGCAAATCAGACGCTGAGCTAATGCGCTTTTGCCAAAGTTTTATGACGGAACTGTTTCGCCACATCGGCCCTAACCGAGATATTCCAGCCGGTGATATTGGTGTTGGCGGCAGAGAAATAGGCTATATGTTTGGTCAGTACAAGCGCTTAAAAAATGAATTTACGGGGGTGCTTACTGGCAAAGGGATTTCATGGGGGGGCTCGCTAATTCGTCCTGAAGCAACAGGTTATGGTGCGGTATATTTTGCACAAAACATGCTGGAAACTAGAGGCGCTTCTTTTGAAGGTAAAAAAGTCGTGATATCTGGTGCTGGAAATGTGGCACAATATGCAGCTGAAAAAGCCATTCAGCTTGGCGCGAAGGTTATTACCATGTCAGATTCTTCTGGATTTGTTCATGACCCTGAGGGCATAGATGAAGAAAAGTTGACGTTTATCATGCAACTTAAAAACGTGAGTCGACAACGTATTGATAAATATGTAGCACAGTACCCCAAAGCGAGCTTTCACAAAGGCAAAAAACCATGGGGTGTCCCCTGCGATATTGCCATGCCCTGCGCCACACAAAATGAGCTTGACGCTGCGGATGCTAAAACACTAATTTCTAACGGCTGCTATTGTGTTAGCGAAGGCGCTAATATGCCTTCAACACCCGGCGCTATTTTACACTTTCACAGCAACAACGTCCTTTATGCCCCAGGAAAAGCTTCCAATGCAGGAGGTGTGGCAGTTTCGGGTCTTGAAATGGCACAAAACTCCTTACGTTACAGCTGGACACGCGATGAGGTTGATCAGCGCTTGCAACTCATCATGAAAGACATTCACCAAGCCTGTGTTTCTTACGGCAAAGGAAAAGAAGGCATTAATTATGAAAAAGGAGCTAATATAGCAGGCTTTGTCAAGGTTGCCGACGCCATGCTGGCACAAGGTGTGGTTTGACATATGACATCAGCTTTTTACTCGTTTAACAACTAATGAAACCAACCCTTCAAAAATATATCGCCTGTTTGCTGCTTACAGGACCACTGATGGTTTGGGGGCAAACCAACGCTTGGGAGTCATATTATTCCTACAATAATATTTCCGTGGGCACTGTAAGTAACCAAACGATAGTTACGGCTGCCGAAAACGCCCTTTTGCTATTTGACAGCTCACAAGGTACTGCCGAAACCATCACTACAATAGAAGGCCTTTCTGGAGATAATATTTCTGCACTAGCCACCTATGAAAACGTAATTTTAGTTGGCCATGAAAACGGCTTACTTGCACAAATCGACATCAATACCAAGAAAATAATATTTGAAAGCGGCATTACCCGGAGCAATATAATTTCCGCTGAAAAAAAACAGATTAATCATATTCAACTCGTAGCCAATAGCGCATATGTAGCTACAGGCTTTGGTATTGTAGAAGTTAATCCTGAAACGCTCGAATTTGGCGACACCTATTATTTTGGACCGACAAGCAGCAGCATAGAAGTTAATCAAGTTTTCGTTTTTGAAAACGCGCTGTATGCAGCTACCAAACAAGGCTTATTTAAAACACCTCAAACAAACCTAAATAAGCTGGAGTTTTCATCATGGGATAAATTAGCAGCTGGGAATTGGGCTTTCTTGTGGGCTCAAGACAACAGCTTATATGCAGTAAAAGACGAGGGCAGTTCCCTTTCCTTTTTTCAATTGGGGAATACGGTTCAAAAAAAAGCAACTTTCCCAGGCGTATTAAAAAACGTTTCTCCGCATGAAAACGGTGTACTGATAACGGTTTCAAACCGAGTTTATGACACGGATAAATCTTTTGTCAGAACCCAAACTATAGGTGATTTAGATGGGGTGAAACCCAACACCTTTAATTTTACAATAAGCCTAAATGATCAGAAGTGGATAGGCACTTCCAGCGAAGGACTTATACGTTACGCTAATGACACGGATTTCGATTTAATCAGTCCTCAAGGCCCATTGTTAAACAGTATTTTTGATATTGAGCATTTACAGGACGAGCTCTGGATTGCTCATGGGAATTACAATTTGTTTTATAACCCCTATCCTTTAGAAAAATATGGCCTAAGTAGTTATATTGACAAGCAGTGGGAAAACATCCCCAACAACCAATTGTTTAATGCAGACTCATTCGTTCGCACAGTGGCTCATCCAACTGAAATAGGAACACTTTATGCCTGTTCCTACCATGGAGGAATAGTTGCTATAGAAGATAATACACCAGTGGCCTTGTGGGACCAAACAAATAGCGGACTCGAAAGCCTAACATTTGAAGGACCAAACTACGTAAGCATTCGCGTTCGAGATGCTTTGGTAGACGACAATGGAAACTTGTGGTCAATAACTGGGTATGTTCAAAAAGTGCTAAAAAAGAGATCTCCTTCTGGACAATGGACGGGATATGACTTGTCGGATGCCGTTTTGGATTATACACAAGAAGCAGGGTATTCAAATTTGGAACTTTATAACAATAAGATTTTATTTTTTGGAGGTGTACAAAGTGGCCTCATCGGGGTGGACATTTCGCAATCTCCTACCCAAATGAAACGCATCATGGGTGGCGACATGGGGCTACCTTCCGATGATATCCGCAGCATACGTTTAGATAAAGACAACCGACTTTGGGTGGGTACTAGGGATGGCCTTGCGGTCCTATATGCGCCCAATCGCTTCTTTGAAGAGGATACCCAATTACGTTCTGTCGTCATATCCGATGGTGGAAACTTGCGAGAACTATTAAGTGGACAATTTATATCCGACATTGAGGTAGATGGCAACAATCAAAAATGGATCAGTACAACTAGCTCTGGCGTGTTTTTAATTTCACCTGACGGCGGTCAAATTTTGCAACACTTTACAAAGGAAAACAGCCCGCTTCCAACCTCATCGGTAAAAACAATTGGGATAAATGAGGTGTCTGGAGAGGTTTATTTCGGAACACTTAACGGCATGGTTTCGTTTCAAGGGGATGCTTATGCAGAATCTGAAAGCTTGTCTGACGCAAATGTTTTCCCAAACCCAGTGCGACCTAACTTTTTAGGGAATGTTGTTATTCGGGGGCTGCAACAAAAAACGAGGGTAAAAATAACAGATATCGCCGGCAACTTGGTTTATGACACCACGAGTCAAGGCGGTAGCATTAGTTGGAACCTGCGCTCCTTTTCAGGCGCCCGCGTTCGTAGCGGTGTATACCTTATTTTTATAACCTCCAAGGACGGACTTGACAGCGCTGTTAAAAAGCTTATGGTTATTAATTAATGGAAGGCTTGACAAACGCAATTGTATTACATGCCACAAAGTATGGAGAAACCAGCGTCATGCTTCATTGCTACACGGAACGCTCTGGCTTGCAATCTTTTGTGGTCAAAGGAGCACGTTCAAAAAAGAAAAACAAATCCCTTTCAATGGGTATGTTCCAGCCGTTGACACAGCTTGAATTATTGTCTAGCACCCCAAAAAGCACACGACTTCCCATCTTGAAATCGGCCAAAATCATACACCCTTACGCTACAATTCCAACCGACGTTGTCAAGTCTAGTATTTGTATTTTTCTAGCCGAAGTCTTCCGTTCTGTATTAAAAGAAGAGGAAGAAAATCAACCCCTTTATCGTTTTTTAGAACATGCCCTAATATGGATTGACACACGCGCCCAAATTGCCAATGCCCATATGTTTATCCTCATACAACTTACCAAACACCTAGGTTTTTATCCAGACATGACCCATATAGCACAGCCCTATTTTGATCTTGAAAACGGACAGTTTGCCGCTCAAGCACGCAGCAAGGAGTGTGTATCAGGACAGGAAATAGAAATGTTAAAAAGCTATTTAGGTACGAAATTTGATAAGATTGATAAAATTACGACCAATGCTGACCAAAGAAGACGCTTATTGCGTTTGCTTATGCGTTATTATCAACTACATGTGCAGTCCTTTAGACCGCCGAAATCATTAGATGTTTTATATGAGGTTTTTAACGATTAGCGTATCCCTTTTTAGCTGCTGCTGTGGTTTTGCGCAGCAGGTTTTAGTTAAGGACGCGGTAACGCTTGAAGTGCTTCCTAGTGTTACAATTGTAGATCAGGGCGGTACTTATTTTGAAACAACAGCCTTTGATGGATCAGTCAAACTCGATGCCTTTGCTGACAATGCCCTTATTTCATTTTCTCACATAGGATACTTACCATACACGCTGTCCAAAAATCAAATCAAATCTGGTCAAATTATTTGGATGACACCAGACGCTGAGCAGCTGGGTGAAATTGTCTTATCGGTTGCAAGGGCCAGCACCAAGAAGAAACGCTTGGCCCAACAAATTGGAATTGTTGCCAAAGCTGAGATTGAACAACAAAACCCTGAAAACACGGCCGTTTTATTGCGTAAAATCCCAGGTGTACGGGTGCAGCAATCCCAGGGCGGTGGCGGGAGCCCCGTCTTACGAGGGTTTGAAGCAAACCGAGTGCTCTTAGTTGTTGATGGCGTCCGGATGAACAATGCGATCTTTCGTTCAGGGCACCTCCACAATGCGCTAAGCGTAGATCCTTTGAGTTTAGAGCGGGCAGAAGTTATTTTTGGGCCATCTTCCGTTGGCTATGGATCTGATGCCCTAGGCGGAGTTATCCACTTTTATACACGAACCCCACTAATTAATCAAAATAAAAAAACAAGCTTTTCTGGCTCCACTTCCTACGATTTTAACCAAAACACAAGCAAACAATCGGCTTTATTTGAATACAGCGCCTCTAAATGGGCCATGCTTCAATACGTTTCTTATGCGCATTTTGGAGACATCGTTATGGGGAAAAATCGCTCACACGGATACGATAACTGGGGAAAGGTAGCCGCGTATTCAGAAAATACAGCGTCGAACTATACCCCAACCCCAACCCCAAATAGCAACCCAAATAAGCAGCGGAACTCTGGGTATGAACAAGTAGACCTTTTACAAAAGTGGGTCTATCACAGCGATACAGGTCTCAAATTCACCCTTAATTTGCAAGGATCAAATTCCGGAAATATTCCAAGGTTTGACAAGCTTGCCGAAAAGCAAGATGGGGAGTTGCGCTTTGCGCGGTGGGAATATGGGCCTCAAAAAAGATGGCTCATTTCTCCTCAAATAAACTTTATTGGATCCCGTCCATGGTTACAGTCCGGAAAAATTATTGCTGCTGTGCAATTTTTAGAAGAGTCTCGCATCAAAAGAAAATTTAGCAGCCTAGACAGGCATACGCAGCGTGAAAACCTTTCCGTTTACAGCCTTAACGCCGACTTTAAGGCTAGTTTCGCCAAGGGGTTTGATTGGTCATACGGATTAGAGCTTACGCATAATGAAGTACAATCGACTGCTTTTAGCCAAACGCTTGCCGTTGACGGGAATCAAATAGTTGGTCTAACTTCAAAGACCCCAATAGCTACCCGCTACCCAAGTGGCGGAAGTACCTATACGACCTTTGCTGCGTATGTAGATTTTAGGTATGACATCAACCCAAACAGCACATTTGCATTTGGCGGAAGACACACCTTCACTGAGCTAGACGCTTCTTGGACAGAGCAAGCGCTAATTGATGCAAGGTTAGCACACGTCAACCAAAAAAACGGGGCTTCAAACGTAACCTTAGGATATACCCATCAGCCCAATGCCGATTGGCAGTTGAAGGCACTCATCTCAACAGGCTTTAGATCTCCAAACATTGATGATCTAGGAAAAACACGCGAGCACAACGGGGTTTTGACTGTGCCAAACATGAGCCTTAGCCCTGAATATATTGTTAGTGGTGAAGTTGGAATTAAGCGCAGTTGGAAAGACGGATCTTTTTTTGAACTCAACGGCTATTACGCTAACATTTACGATTATATAGCTCGTGGCACCTATCATATTCACGACGATTCATCCACGCTGAAAACGAACACCATTATGTTTTCTGGAGAAGAAGTTAAAATTGTGTCAAATTCCAATCTTGGCCAGGTTCGTATTTATGGATTTAGCACACAATTCCAATGGCACATTTCTTCTAAACTGCAATATTCAGGCGCACTGACATTAACAAAAGCTGACGGCAATAATCTAAGCGGAAACCTTCCGTCTATAAGCCCATTATTTACCGCCCAAAAGCTTGATTTAACACTCAAAAAAGGAACTTTGGGACTGGAATGGAATTTTGCAAAAGCCAAACATCCAAATACGTACAGCCCTTGGGGAGAAGACGGTTTGGAAGAAACCCCACTTCTTGCAGACGGCTCATATACCGGAACACCCGCTTGGCATCGCGTTGACCTTCAATTTGCCTATCCCATCAATACATCTTTTAATTTGTCGGGTGGGGTATTCAACCTTTTTGATACCCATTACAGAGAATTTGCTTCTGGGATTTCTGTACCAGGCAGAAGCCTAAAGGTAGTTTTACGTTATCAATTGTAATTACTAGAAAGCTGTAAAGCATCATTTTTGCCCTAAAATGGTTACTTTCGCATGCATAATTTGAGCAAGAAATTTTGTTTCCTACCTATTCGCATCTTGATTTGCCCGCAACAGCGGAAGAAATTGCTTCTTTTTGGGAAGAGCACCTAACCTTTGAGGCAAGTGTTTCTACAAGAGAAGGGCGCCCTCCATTTGTGTTTTATGAAGGCCCACCTTCTGCAAATGGGCTACCTGGGATTCACCACGTTTTGGCACGTGCATTAAAAGACATTTTTTGCCGCTACAAAACCCAACAAGGGTTCCAAGTCAAGCGAAAAGCAGGCTGGGACACACATGGCTTACCCGTTGAGCTTGGCGTTGAAAAAGAGTTGGGCATTACGAAAGAAGACATAGGGAAAACCATCAGTGTTTCCGAATACAACGACGCCTGCCGCGAAGCGGTTATGCGCTACACGGATGTCTGGAACGATCTCACCAAAAAAATGGGATATTGGGTAGACATGGAAGATCCGTATATCACCTATACATCAAAATACATGGAATCGGTATGGTGGTTATTGTCAACGCTCTATAAAAAAGGCCTGATCTACAAGGGCTACACCATTCAGCCGTATTCTCCCATGGCCGGAACAGGACTGTCTTCTCACGAATTAAATCAGCCGGGATGTTACCGAGATGTAAGCGATACTTCTGTAACGGCTCAGTTTGAAACCCTTGACGATACGCTCCCAGCGGCCTTGCGAAGCGACACTCCTTTGCACATATTGGCATGGACAACGACGCCTTGGACGCTCCCTTCCAACACCGCATTGACGGTAGGCCCGAAAATTAGCTATGCGGTAGTACATACATTTAATCAATATACCTTTGAACCCATTCGTGTTTTGCTTGCCGAAAAGCTTATCTCAAAGCAGTTTGGAAAGAAATATGTTCAGGCAGAAAACCAAGCGGCACTCAACGCATATTCTCAAGTAGACAAGACCATCCCATTCCTAATTACGCAACAAATCAAAGGAGTAGATTTAGTAGGGATTCGCTACAAACAGTTATGGAACCTGTCACCCTTGCCATATGAAAATGCACAAGACGCCTTCCGCATTATTACAGGAGATTTTGTAACGACTGAAGACGGCACAGGAATTGTTCACACGGCCCCCACTTTTGGAGCTGACGATGCCAAAGTAGCCAAAGAAGCGACACCGCCCATTCCACCACTTTTGATCTTAGATGAAAACGAAAACCCAGTGCCTCTTGTTGACCTTCAAGGAAAATTCAGAACAGAAGTTGGCTTGGTTGGCGGGAAGTTTATCAAAAACGAATTTTATCCAGAGGGTGAGGCGCCAGAAAAGTCAGTAGACGTGGAGATTGCTATTCGCCTGAAAGAAGAAAATAAAGCCTTTAAAGTTGAAAAGTACGTGCACAGTTATCCGCACTGCTGGCGTACGGATGCACCGGTGCTTTACTATCCCCTAGACTCGTGGTTTATAAAGGTCCAAGGACACAAAGACCGCATGGTGGGATTGAACAAAACCATTCAGTGGAAACCCGCCAAAACAGGCGAAGGCCGTTTTGGGAATTGGCTTGCCAATGCCAACGACTGGAACCTTTCACGATCACGCTTTTGGGGCATACCATTGCCCATTTGGCGCACAACTGAAGGAGACGAAACCCGAGTTATTGGGTCAATTCAAGAGCTTAAAGAAGCCGTTGACGAGGCTGTTGCCGCCGGGCTTATGATTAAAAACCCATTTGAAGGTTTTGCAGGCGACGATATGTCTGACAGCAATTACGACAAAGTGGATTTACACAAAGACACGGTTGACGACTTGGTCCTACTAAGCGAATCAGCGAAACCCATGTATCGCGAGTCTGACCTTATCGACGTTTGGTTTGACTCTGGAGCCATGCCTTATGCGCAGTGGCATTACCCTTTTGAAAACAAAGAAAAAGTAGATGGCCGAGGTGCTTTCCCTGCAGATTATATCGCTGAGGGCGTAGATCAAACACGCGGATGGTTTTATACCTTACATACCATTGCCACATTGGTTTTTGATTCCGTAGCCTACAAAAACGTTGTCTCTAACGGTTTGGTATTGGACAAAAACGGACAAAAAATGTCCAAGCGTCTTGGCAATGCCGTTGACCCTTTTGAAACCTTAAAAACATATGGCCCTGATGCTACGCGTTGGTATATGATTAGCAATGCAAATCCTTGGGATAACCTAAAATTTGATGTTGCAGGAATTGAAGAAGTAAAGCGCAAATTTTTCGGTACGCTTTACAACACCTATGCGTTTTTTAGTCTTTATGCCAACATCGACGGATTTAAATTTGAAGAAGCAGCCATTCCACGCCAAGAACGACCAGAAATTGATCAGTGGATTTTGTCAGAGTTGCATACGTTAATTCAAAACACAACCAACCATTTTGACGCTTATGAGCCCACAAGGGCATGCCGTGCCATTTCACATTTTGTCACAGAAGATTTGAGTAACTGGTATGTGCGTTTGTGTCGCCGACGTTTTTGGAAAGGATTATATGAGGCAGATAAAATAGCCGCTTATCAAACGCTTTATGAATGCTTGATGAGTGTTGCAAAACTTATGGCACCAGTAGCTCCTTTCTACGCTGACAGGCTTTATCAAGATTTAAACAGCATTATCCAACAAGATACAGCTTCATCGGTTCACTTGGCTTATTATCCTAAGTCAAATAATGCGTTTATTAATCCAGCATTGGAACAAAAAATGCAACGCGCGCAAAAAATCACTTCGTTGGTGTTGTCCTTGCGTAAACGCGAAAAAATTAAAGTAAGACAACCCCTTCAGCGTATCATGATCCCTGTTTTAGATGATCTTGAGCGTCAGCAAGTAGCCGCCATTTCAAGCCTGATAGCATCAGAAGTTAACGTAAAGCAAGTTGAATTGCTCGACGATACGTCGTCTATACTGGTAAAAGAAGTTAAGCCCAACTTTAAAACACTGGGCCCAAGGTTTGGCAAAGACATGAAGTTGGTCGCACAAGCCATAAAAGCATTGAGCGACACCCAAGTGCAGACACTTGAAAAAGAAGGTGCATTGAAATTAAACCTCGATGGCAAAGAGATTACCCTTGCAGCTGACGATGTTGTGATCTCGTCAAAAGATGTTTCGGGCTGGCTTGTGGCATCCGAGCAAGGCGTAACGGTTGCCCTTGACATCCAAATGAACGAATCATTGCGATTGGAAGGCATGGCGCGGGAGCTTGTAAACCGCTTGCAGAACATACGTAAAGACCTCGGCTTTGATGTTACGGATACCATATCACTCACGCTACGAGAAAATGATGCTTTGGCAGCTGTTTTAAAACAAAACAAAACGTATATTCAACACGAAATTTTAGCAACAAGTATTACCTTAGTAAAAGATGAATTAGAAGCGAGCATTCCAATATCCTTTGATTCATTAGAAACCAATGTTAACATGGTCAAATCGAAATAATTTAGCAGTTATGGAAAAATCTAATAATTACAGCGACGAAGCGCTACAAGAGTTTAAAAAAATCATCGAAGAAAAAATTGCCAAGGCTCAAAAAGACTTGGAACTCATTCGCAGTGCCTATATGAACGACGGCAACAACGGAACAGATGACACGTCTCCCACCTTTAAAGCATTTGAAGAGGGATCAGAAACCATGTCAAAAGAAGCCAACACACAGCTTGCCATCAGACAAGAAAAGTTTATTAGGGATTTAAAAAACGCCTTAATCCGTATTGAAAACAAGACCTATGGTGTTTGCCGCGTAACGGGGAAATTGATAAGCCCGGAACGCCTAAAGCTCGTTCCGCACGCAACATTAAGCATTGAGGCTAAAAACATGCAGCGTTAAACCCATGACGCTTCGAAAACTTTCTTGGATTGTTTTAGCTATTCTTGCCGCAGATCAAGCCCTAAAAGTCTATATTAAACTCAATTATAGCTTGACCTATTACGGCAATGGCCCTATTGTTGATTGGGGTTGGTTCCGATTGCTGTTTGTTGAAAATAAAGGCATGGCTTGGGGCGCTAGCCTCAGTGATTTCCTTCCATTTATTTCGGAAGACACCGCAAAACTCTTATTGAGTATTTTTAGATTATTGGCTGTAACTGGGATAGGCATTTGGCTCTCGCGCGCTGTTAAAGCAAAAGCACCAAAGTTGCAATTGATTGCTGTTGGCTTAATTTTTGCCGGGGCTCTGGGCAACATTATTGATTCGGTTTTTTACGGAGTCCTCTTTTCAGAAACAACCTACAACCAATTGGCAACGTTTTTACCAGAAGAAGGCGGTTATGCACCGCTTATGTTTGGTCATGTGGTGGACATGTTCCAGTTTCCCATGTTTACATGGACCTGGCCAAGTTGGTTGCCTATTGTGGGCGGCAATCAATTTACTTTCTTTGAGCCCGTTTTTAATATTGCCGATAGCGCCATCAGTGTTGGTGTTGTATTGTTATTATTGCAACAGCGAAAGGCAGCAGATTAAAAGCGATATATATTTTTTGGTGTTATTACAATATCTAAAGGCACGTCTGTGGTTTCAACATCTGTTATGTTATCGACAGGTTCAAAATAAGACAACCCAACGGTTTTGACCTCTTTGGAACAACGTTCAAGAAACCTATCGTAGTAGCCTTTTCCAAACCCAACACGATGCCCTGCCGTATCAAAACACAATAGTGGAACCACAACGGTATCGATATTTTCAGGCGATATATAAGCCCCCGATAGCGGCTCTTTGATGCCCCATTCATTTGTGCTGGTGGGCATGTTTTTGTCCCACATAACAGCTTCCATAACGCCGTTTTTATCTATGACCTTAGGCACACAAACACGGTGATGGTCTGACAATGAAAATAGTGTATCTGTAGGAAGTTCTTGGTGGTTTTGACTGGACATATAAAGCATAATTAAATTTCCTTCGATTAGTTTATCGGTTCTAATCTGTTCGAAAATTTGAATACTGGCCTCTGAAAGCTCTTGGGCGGAAAGCTTGGAACGTTTATTGCGGAAAAGTTGTCGTAAATCACGCTTTTTGGCCATGCATAAATATACAGGTTTAGACGCAAGTTTTTGTACTTTAGTAACCATGACCCAGTTCAGCTTAAAACAACAAGTGGCTTCGTTACCAAACGAGCCTGGCGTGTATCAATATTACAATACAGCAGGTGAAATTATCTACGTGGGTAAAGCAAAAGACCTTAAAAAGCGGGTGTCCTCCTATTTCAGAAAAAAAGTGGATTCGCGCAAAACCCGAAATCTGGTCAATGCGATTGAATCGCTTAAGCATATTGTTGTTCCTACCGAGTCTGACGCCCTGATTCTAGAAAATACGCTGATAAAAGAACACCAACCAAAGTACAATATCTTACTGCGTGACGATAAAACATACCCATGGATTTGTATTAAAAAAGAGCGGTATCCGCGTGTTTTTGCCACCCGAAAAGTAATGCAAGACGGCTCGGAATATTACGGCCCATTTACCAACGGCAAAACGGTGCGCGTGCTCCTTGGGTTAATCAACGAGCTTTACCCTTTACGCACGTGTCACTACGATTTGAGCCAAGAAAATATTGCCAGCGAAAAATACAAGGTGTGCCTGGAATACCACATTGGAAATTGCTTGGGTGCTTGCGTGGGTGAGCAAACGACCACGCACTACAACGAATCTATTGAAAACATCCGCGCCATTTTAAAAGGAAAGTTCAAGCAGGTAAACAACGCATTTAAAAAAGAAATGCTTGCCGCCTCAAAGACGTTGCAATTTGAGCATGCCCAAAAAATTAAGCTAAAAATGGAAGCCTTGTCCCAGTACCAATCCAAGTCTGCCGTGGTAAGCGCAAAAATAGACGCTGTAGACGTCTGTACCATTGTTTCAGATGAGGCAACTGCTTTTGTCAATTTTTTGCAGGTGGCCCATGGTTCAATAGTACGTTTTCACAGCATGACCATAAAGAAAAAACTAGACGAGTCTGATGAAGAGTTACTGCGCGTGGCTGTAGTGGAATTGCGAAGAAGATTTGACTCATTATCCAAAGAAATACTACTTCCATTTGATATCGACTTAGGCGAAACGGTTCGCGTTACCGTGCCCAAAATCGGCGAAAAAAAGCAGTTGATTAGCCTTTCATTACGCAACGCCAAACACAGTCGTTTGGAACAACTCAAACAAATAAAGCTCACAGACCCAGAGCAACATAGCCAACGGATTATGGCGCAAATGCAGCGCGATTTACGATTGCAAGAACCCCCGTTGCATATTGAGTGTTTTGACAATTCCAATATTCAGGGCAGTGACCCCGTAGCTGCATGTGTGGTATTTCGAAATGGCAAACCAAGCAAGAAAGAATACCGCCACTACGGCATTAAAACCGTTGTTGGTCCAGATGATTTTGCCTCTATGGAGGAGGTTGTTTACCGTAGATATAAACGCCTGCTAAGTGAGGGCGAAGCCCTTCCACAACTTGTGGTTATTGACGGAGGCAAAGGGCAACTCAGTGCGGCACTTAAAAGTTTTGATGTGTTGGGCATTAGAGGCAAAGTAGCTATTTTGGGCATTGCCAAACGCTTGGAAGAACTCTATTTCCCCGACGACCCCATTCCGCTTTATTTGGACAAGCGGTCTGAAACCCTTCGCATTGTGCAGCAACTGCGAAACGAAGCCCACCGCTTTGGTATCAGACTACACCGAAACAAACGCAGCAAGGGTGCCATCAGCTCTGTTTTGGAATCCATCCCTGGAGTTGGCGCGAAAACAGCAACAACCCTTTTAAAGAAATTCAAATCTGTGAAGCGCATTAAAGCAGCAAAAACAGAAGAACTAGCCCAACTAATCGGACCCACATTGGCCAAGAAAATCTATGAACACCTACACAATGAGAAATCTTAAGCTACTTCTTTTATTCTTTTTTTCAACGGTCATTAGTGCCCTGGCACAGCAAGATCTTAAAGTAGGCTTAATCTTAAGTGGCGGCGGCGCCAAAGGCATTGCACATGTTGGTGTCTTAAAAGAGATTGAGCGCGCAGGCGTCCGTATTGATTATATCGGCGGCACCAGCATGGGCGCTATTGTGGGAGGATTATACGCTTGCGGCTATACGGCCAGCCAACTGGAAGAAATGCTAGCAACCACCAACCTTGCCGATGTCATAAACGATAAATTTGATCGTGATGTCATGTCTTTTGATGCAAAAGAAGACGCTTCACGCTATGCGATAACACTTCCCATAGTTAAGGGACGGATTCAATTTCCACTGTCGCTTTCTAAAGGGCAACATGTCTATGACATGTTTGTACAGCTGATGCACGAACAACGCAACACGCACGATTTTAGCAACTTGCCCATACCTTTCTATTGTGTGGCAACAGACATCAATACGGGAGAGAAAACCGTTTTAGATAAAGGGTATTTACCTCTTGCTGTAAACGCTAGTAGTGCCCTGCCCACGCTTTTTTCACCAGTACAAGTGGAAGACCGCATGCTTATTGATGGTGGTATTGTGGACAATTATCCAATTGATGAAATGCTTTCGAAAGGCATGGATGTGATTATTGGTGTTGATGTACAAACAAATGTTAGCAGCACAGATGAAACATCAACGCTATCGGAAGTGGTAACGCGTATTGCAAGCTTTCAAACTCGAAAGCAAATGGCCTCCAAAAAAGCAAAAACACATATTTACATAAGACCAGAAATGGATGATTTTAGCATACTGTCTTTTGACAAGAAAAATGAGATTATGGCACAGGGGGTTTTGGCAGGACAAAAGGCAAGACCCCAACTGCAGATTTTGGCTAAAAATCAGCAACCAAGGGTTAAGGAACAAAAGGAAATACCTTCCTCTTTTCAACTTGACAGGCTTTTGGTTGGCACCACACCAAATTATAAAGCCAATTATTTACTAGGTAAGTTGAGGTTAAAATCGAAAAACACGTATTCCTTTCGAAAATTAAAAGAGGGCATGTCAAATCTTGCTGCCACCCAAAACTTTGATGCCTTTCGGTATATCCTTAAAACTGAAAACGAAAAAGAAGTACTTAAAATGACCCCGCCTGAAACAAAACACACAACCCTTTTTCGCGGGAGTTTGCATTATGATAAATTAATTGGGGCGTTGGCATTGGTAAACCTTACCAAAAAACGCGTATTTCTAAAAAATGATGAGCTCTCTTTGGACCTTATGTTGGGGGCATATTTACAGTACGCCTTATCTTATTTTATAGACAAAGGTGAGTTTTGGTCTGTTGGTCTAAGCGCCAAGCAGCATCAGTTTGACACCGCTGCTCAAGTAGTATTCAACACAGCTCCATTTGCTTTTAGCAATTCAACAAACACACGTGTTTTGGTACAAAAAAATACGTTGTTTGTGCAAACCCTTTTTAGGGAAGAAGTGGTATTGGGAGTTGGACTAGCACATCAACACAATGTGTTTAAAACAAACGTATTCGACACCCAAACCGACCGTTTTTTGTTTGCCGACAACGCCGATTATTACAGTACATTAGGCTCTCTGAAAGTAGACACAAGAGACGATAAATTCTATCCCAAAAAAGGGGCATTTTTTGACGGGGATATCAACTATTATTTTAGCAAAAAATCATCGCTCGAAGACAATAATTTCACCTCCTTTTTGATCGCAAAAGCCAATATGGGAGCCACCCTCCCCTTAGACTCAAAATACACGCTGATGTTTAGCACGTCTGGAGGCTTCACGGTTGGAGATGCCGCATCTTCTGCTTTTGATTATGCTTTTGGCGGATATGGAAACGCTCCTGTTCTGAACTACCAAACGTTTATTGGTCTACCGCAACAGTACGCAGTGGGCAATAGTTTTGTTAAAGCGGAAACCACAGTTGACTATGAGTTTACCCCAAACCATCACCTCAAAATGATGTTAAATGCAGGTATTGTAAGCGATGATATCTTCAAAACAGGACAATGGAAAAGCGGCATTGACTATTACAGCGCAGGGATGGCATATGGGTTGGAAACTTTTGCAGGTCCCCTAGAGCTTACTGCTGCTTACAGCCCGCAATTTGGCAGGCTTTTGTTTCATGTTAATATTGGGTGGCAATTTTAAATTTAAGATAAATGCTTTTACGTATTTTTGCTGCTATGAAGTTTCAGATATGGCTATCGGTGGGTTTGTTCACTTACGCGCTACCCCTTTTCGCACAAGAAACGACACCGCCCCTAAGCAGCAACGCTATTATTGCAAAAACACCCATTAAGCCAGCCTATAAAGCAGGCGAATGGTTTAAATTTAGAGTCCACTACGGAATTTTTAACGCAAGTTATGCAACCCTAGCCTTAACAGAAGCAACATGGAACGGTCAACCGGCTTTGTATGCGAAGGGTATTGGTCGCACAACGGGTTTAGCTCGCTTATTTTTCAAGGTTGATGATTACTACAGTTCTTATTTCACTAAAGAAGACAACCGTCCGCTGCACTTCATTCGCAACATCAATGAAGGAGGCTATAAAAAACACCTCACCATTGATTTTGACCACGAGCAGCAGCAGGCTACAGTTATCGATCTTAAAAATGAAACAACGGGGACTAACAGTACTGATCCAGAAGTTCAAGATTTGATTTCTTTCGTTTATTATTTGCGAAAGCACCTTGATGTTGATGCCATCCAAAAAGACGAATTTGTCGTTGTGAACTTGTTTTTTGATGCGGAAAACTACGCCTTCAAATTCAAGTTTTTAGGCCGAGAAACCATTAAGACAAAATTTGGCAAGGTTAAAACATTAAAATTTCGTCCTTATGTACAGTCTGGGCGCGTGTTCAGAAGTAGTGAGAGCATTACTCTTTGGGTAAGCAGCGACGACAATAAAATTCCGTTGCGCTTGCAAGCTGATTTGAGCGTTGGAAGCATCACCGCAGATTTAGACGCCTTTAAAGGATTAAAAAACCCATTTGAAATTGTTGTTGAGGAATAGTTTTCTTTTTGTTTTTATTGCTGCCTTGACTTTGGGCTGCAGTTGTTCTTCGGATAAAGCCGAAGCAGTGCCTGTTGCACCTCCCGATTCAGATGTTTTTGCCTATGGATATAAATTAAACGATCTTGAAGTAGTTCGAGATACGGTTCAAAGAGGGGATACTTTTGCAGATATCTTTCTAGAAAACGGCTTTAGTTACACCGATATTTATAACATCAACAGCAAGGTCAAAAAAACATATAACTTTAGAAAAATCAAGCCCAAAAGACCCTATACTTTTTTATTTTCAAAAGATTCGTTGTCTTCCCCCGTGGCGTTTATTTATCAACCGTCCATGCTGGACTATGTGGTGGTAAATTTAAAAGACTCTGTTTTTGCAAAAAAGGAAAAAAAGGGGGTTACGCTCCGAACGTTTGAAGCACAAGGCGTTATTACGAGCTCCTTGTCAGAGACCTTGGAAGCACAAAGATTAAGCCCCTTATTGGCTTATGACTTGTCTGATATTTATGCGTGGAGTATTGATTTTTTTCGATTGGAAAAAGGCGATCGTTTTAAAATAATATACACTCAAAAATATGTAGACGATTCCATTTATGTGGGGCTAAATCGCATTCATGCGGCCTATTTTGAGCATCGAAATAAACCGTATTACGCCATAGAGTTTGAATCCGATGCGGAACGTGGCATTACCGAATTTTTTGACGAAAAAGGGAAAAACCTACGCCGCGCCTTCCTGCAAGCGCCTGTACAGTTTTCACGTATTTCGTCAAGGTATAACAAACGGCGTCGCATTTCCTATTACGGACGCACCAAGCCACACTACGGCACTGACTTTGCCGCACCAGTAGGCACACCCATCCGCGCCACTGCTAGCGGAACCGTCGTAGCTGCAGGCTATACCCGAGGGAACGGGAACTATGTAACCATCCGACATAACGGCACCTACAAAACGCAATACCTGCACATGAAAAAACGCAAGGTGCGTAAAGGACAACAAGTAACGCAAGGCGATCTTATTGGTACCGTTGGCATGACGGGGTATACATCAGGACCGCATGTTTGTTATCGTTTTTGGAAGCATGGCAAACAAGTAGACCCCTTTAAACAAAAACTCCCCGAAGCCAAGCCTATTGAACCCAAATTGAAAGAAAAGTATATGGTTTATATGCAGCCCTTAAAAGAAACGTTAGATTGCATAATGTTTTATAATTCAGAAACTTCAATAACATATGTCACTCCCGAAAATCAACCCAACAACAACTAAGAGTTGGAGCAAGCTTGCGCAGCTTGCAAAAGACCCTAAAACACTGCAAAACTATTTCGCAGATGATGCAGGTCGTGCGGCACAATTTGCTATTGCTTGGGATTCCTTTTTTGTGGATTATTCCAAAAACCACATCGATAAAGACATTCAAGCCGCCTTGTTAGGATTGGCAAAGGAGGCAGGTCTCGAAGACGCCCGAAAGGCCTATTTTTCTGGAGAAACCATCAATCAAACGGAAGGCCGTGCGGTTTTGCACACTGCGCTGAGGGCAAAAGAAAATGCCGATATCCGCGTGGACGGCGAAAATGTGGTGCCAGCAATATATGCTGTTAGATCAAAAATTAGCGCATTTGCTAATGCGGTTATTGCTGGAGAACGAAAAAGCAGTACGGGTCAAGCCTTTACGGATGTCGTTAATATCGGTATAGGCGGCTCCGATTTGGGCCCTGTCATGATTACAGAGGCCTTGGCATATTATAAAAACCACCTCAACGTACACTTTATGTCAAATGTTGATGGTGACCATGTGACGGAAGTACTTAAAGAGGTAAATCCCGCAACAACGCTTTTTGTTGTGGTGTCTAAAACCTTTAGTACACAAGAAACCCTGACCAATGCGACTACGGCTAAGCAATGGCTCGTAGATGCCTTGGGCGCTGCAGCTGTTGGCGATCATTTTGTGGCGGTATCCACAAACCTTGCGGCGATAGACGCTTTTGGTATTCAGTCCGAAAACGTATTCCCGATGAACGATTGGGTAGGCGGCCGTTTTTCGCTTTGGAGTGCAGTTGGCCTTTCCGTTGCATTGGCTGTTGGCCCCGACAATTTTGAAGCCCTACTTGATGGCGCCAATGATATGGACGAACACTTTGCAACAACGCCATTTGAAGAGAATATCCCCGTTATGTTGGCCTTGCTGACCGTGTGGTATAACAATTTTTTAGGCGCACAATCAGAAGCGGTAATTCCTTATACCCAATATTTGAACCGTTTACCCGCCTATTTGCAACAGGGTATTATGGAGAGCAATGGAAAATCGGTTGACCGAAATGGGAATGTGGTGTCCTATCAAACGGGTAATATCATTTGGGGCGAACCCGGAACGAATTCCCAGCACGCCTTTTTTCAATTGATGCACCAAGGAACTAAATTAATTCCAGCGCATTTTATTGGGTTTGTTGACGCACTTCACGGGAACAAAGACCATCACGACAAGCTGATGGCTAACTTTTTTGCACAAACCGAAGCGCTGATGAACGGAAAAACAGAAGCGCAAGTTCGAGAAGAGCTAATCGAAAAGGGAATGGATAAATCAAGCTTAGAAGCTTTGGTTCCATTCAAAATTTTCTCTGGCAATAAGCCGACAACAACACTTTTAATTGAGAAACTTACCCCCAAATCTTTAGGGGCTTTGGTGGCGATGTATGAACACAAGATTTTTGTGGAAGGTGTGGTGTGGAATATCTTTAGTTACGACCAGTGGGGCGTGGAACTTGGCAAGCAATTGGCATCCGTTATTTTAGATGAGATGCATGCTTCGAGTCCAGTAAAACACGACAGCTCTACCGCCCAACTTATAGAGCGGTATAAAAGTTAATAAAATGTTAAAATTGTTAACACGATGCTAACGTTAGTATGCAAAAGAGTTCAGATATTAGCAATAATTTTAAAACTTATAAAATGAAAAGACAATTAACCATGGTTGCTGCTTTAGCAGCCTCGCTTGTTTTTGCACAGCAAACGCAGGAAAATGACTCTATAATAGTAACCGACCTTGATGAAGTTGTAGTTTCATCTGGTAGGGGGACAGTTGATTTGGCATCAACACGTATTACACCAATGGCAGTTAATATTGTAAGTCAAGAAGAAATTCAAAACAAGATAGATCAAAATGATTTAACAGCAATTCTTGTAAACACACCAAGTGTTTTTGTAAACAACCAAGCGGGTGGTTTTGGAGATACTGAAATATTTGTTCGTGGATTTAACCAAGCAAACACCGCATTCCTCTTAAACGGACAACCTGTGAATGCTGCAGAAGACGGCAAAATGTACTGGTCAAACTGGTCGGGCCTTGGCGACGTTACACAAGCAGTTGAAATACAAAGAGGACTTGGCGCGTCTAAACTTGCCATTAACTCTGTTGGTGGTACAGTAAACTTTATTATGAAAGCTACCAAGATAAGTAAGAGTAACACTGCTACTTTAACATTAGGTAGTGATAACTACAGAAAAGGAACATACGCCGTTAATACAGGCCTTATGGAAAATGGCAGTGCATTTTCTGCTTTGATTGGATATTGGCAAGGAGATGGCTACGCAGAAGGAACATATGGCAAAGGACAAACCTATTTCTTCTCCTATGGGAAAAAGTTATCTGACAAATTCGAAATGAATGCTTTACTAACTGGAGCACCCCAATGGCACGACCAAGCTTTTGAGCAATCGCTTGCCGATTACTTAGTGCATGGCCAAAGATACAACCAATGGTGGGGCCTAAATGAAGATGGTTCTTACAACACTACAGAAAGAAACAATTACCACAAACCGGTATTTAACTTGACATTTGATTACCAAATTGACGACGTAAGTTCACTTTCTGCAGTTTTCTATGGATCGTTTGGTCGTGGTGGAGGTACTGGAGATAGAGGAAATATTCTATACACCTCAGATGGGCAAGTTGATTTTGCTGAGCTCGAAAGAATTAATAAAACAGAAGTTATAAATGGAGGCTATCAAGCTGGAGTTGCTGGTCCATCCCCAACAGGCCAAAGAGGGTTTATTGTTAGAAACTCTATGAATCTACACAATTGGTTTGGATCTGTAATTAATTATGAGAAAAAAATTAGTGACAATGCAACCTTCGATGCTGGAGTTGACCTGAGAACATACTACGGAAAACACTTTAGAGTTGTTGAGGACATGGTTGGGTTAACATCTTGGACTGAAAGATCAAATGCCAGAGATGAACTGCCATTGGTTACACGCGACGAATCATTTCCCATTACAGTCTGGAAGCAGACATTTGCGAATTATAATACTGCAGAGCGAATTAGTTATTCAAACGACGAAAACATCAATTATGCAGGAATATATGCACAATTGGAACATGCGGACGATGACTTTTCTGCATTTGCACAAGGATCACTTTCTGGTCAATCATATGTTCGCTTTGAAGATTGGAACGAAACCTATGAAAACCGTCAATCGGAATCTTTAACAAAATACGGCTATAACATAAAAGGAGGAGTTAGTTTCAACTTGAACGAAAATTCAAAAGTATTTATTAATGCTGGTATCTATTCACGTCAACCGTTTTTGGATAATGTTTTCTTAAATTATTCGAATTTCCTAAATCCACTGGCTGAAAATGAAAAAGTAACAAGTTATGAAATTGGTTACCGTTATGCATCATCCAATTTCTCACTTAACTTAGATTTATATAGCACTAATTGGACCAATAGAATTAGATCGTCTCGTGATTCAAGTTATGGCCCAGATAATGGTTTGCCAGGAGAATTTTTAAGAATCACATCAGGGTTAGAACAACAACACGAGGGAGCCGAATTATATGCTACATATCAACCAAACCAATTCTTAACTTTTAGGGGTTATGCATCTATCGGGGACTGGACATATGTTGGAACAGCTGTAACAGCCATACGAAATGACGATAACGTGATTGTACAAGAAAACGCATCTGTTGATGTCGATGGCGGTAAAGTAGGCGGTGGAGCACAAACTCAAGTTGGCCTCGGAACAATTCTTAAAATTTCAAATATGACCTCAATAGACTTTGATTGGAGGTTTAATGATGATTTATATGGAATTGGAAGAGAAAGCAAAACGAATATTAAGATACCTGCTTTCAAAGTAGCTGATATGGGGGTTACTCATAAACTTATGGTAGCAGATTCTAAATTGCTAACACTTCGTTTAAATGTTACTAACTTGTTCAATACTGAATATTTATCTTATTTGTTTCCTGCGGATGAAGGTGATTACACGGGAATTCAATATATGGGCTTAGATACTGCTCATGAAGGCAGATTTGGAACTCTTAGAAGATTTTCTTTAGGGTTTAGATATACATTCTAAAAGCGTTCTTATATTTTAGAAAAACCCTCAGCATCGCTGGGGGTTTTTTTATTCAATGTCCTTTAAACGAAGCTGAACGCTTACATTTCCTTGCCATACGTTTTCTTCTACGGCGTAGGCAATACGGAGGGGCGCTCCTTTTTTGAGTAAGTCCATTTTTTGACCAAGGCCAAAGCCTATGGCATCTATGGGTGAACTTGACCCTTGAACGAATCTTGCCTTAAGATGGCTTTTGTCTTGTCCGACCAATTTCGCATATCCGCTGTCCACAACGCCTTCTGTATAAAACACAGGACTTCTGTTTTCAGGGCCAAAGGGCTCCATTTGCTTTAGGATGCGCAATAGTTTTGGTGTGATGGAAGCGAAGGGTAGCGCAACATCAATGTCAAGGGATTGCTCCTTTTGTGTTGCTGTTATTGTTTGAGCAACTTGTGCTTCAAATGCCGCCTTAAAGGCCGCGTAGTTTTCTTCCTTTATGGTGATCCCAGCGGCATATTTATGCCCGCCAAACTGAATGATATGCGCACGGCACGCATCGATTGCCTTATACACATCAAAGCCATGAACCGAGCGTGCAGATGCGGCCAAAACCCCTTCAGCAGACCTAGTAAACACCAAGGTTGGCCGATAATAGGTCTCAATAAGCCTTGAAGCAACGATGCCAATTACCCCTTTATGCCAATGCGGTGCATAAACCACGTTAGTCGCATTGTTTGTTTCTTTATTTACTACTATTTGCGCCAAGGCCTCTTTGGTGATTTCTTGTTCCACCTCACGGCGTGAGGTGTTGTATGTCTCAACTTCCTGTGCAATTTTTTTGGCTTCCTCATCCGATGCTGAAAGCAATAATGCAACAGCATCAAGTCCGTGCTTCATGCGTCCAGCAGCATTGATTCTAGGCGCCATACCAAAAACTACATCCGAAATAATTTGCCCCGTTTGTTTATCCCGCATCAGTGCTTTTAGGCCGGGTCTCGGGTTGGTGTTGAGTTGCTGAAGCCCCAAAAATGCAAGGGCCCTGTTTTCGCCAACCATGGGAACGATATCCGCTGCAATGGCTACCGCAACAAAATCCAAATAGGCAATGATCTCATTTACTTCCTTCCCTTGTTGCTGTAACAATCCTTGCATGAGTTTAAACCCCACCCCACAACCGCAAAGTTCTTTAAACGGATAGGTGCAATCGCCTCGTTTTGGATCCAAAACAGCCAAGGCATCTGGGAGCACATCGGCAGGTGTATGGTGGTCACAAATAATAAGTTCAATGCCCAATGTTTTTGCATAGGCCACTTGCTCGATGGCTTTTACGCCGCAATCCAAGGCGATCATAAGCGATATATTGGCAGCTTTTGCCGTGTCTATTCCTTTTTTGGAAAGCCCATAGCCTTCGACGTAGCGATCTGGAATATAGGGCGTGACGTCTAGCCCTTGGCTGCGAAGAAAATGCGTCAGTAAGCTCACCGAAGTGGTTCCGTCTACGTCATAGTCGCCATACACCATAACGGCCTCCTTTTGGTCAATAGCTTGTTGCAGTCTTCCCACAGCCTTGTCCATGTCTTGCATCAAAAAGGGATCGTGGAGTTGGCCAATATGTGGTCTAAAAAAAGCTCTTGCCTCTTCAAATGTCGTGATCCCTCGTAGTGCAAGCAGTTGTGCAATAACAGCATCAACACCCAAGCACTCAATTAGATGTGCTTTGGTTTCTTTAAGTGGCGTATCCTTTATATTCCAATGCATTACGATAATCCTTCTACCACGATCACAAACTCACCTTTGGGCGGGTTCTGTGTAAAATGGTCTATGAGTGTTTTTAATGAGCCGCGAACGGTTTCTTCAAACTTTTTAGTTAGCTCTCTCGAGGCTGTCGCCCCACGATTTTCTCCAAGCTGCTCGGCAAGTTGTACAAGGGTTTTTAGGATGCGGTGTGGGGATTCATACAGCACTATAGTGCGCGTTTCTTCAGCCAAAGCCGATAGGCGTTTTTGACGTCCTTTTTTTGGGGGTAAAAATCCTTCAAAGACAAAGCGATCACAGGGGAGTCCGCTTAGTGTTAATGCAGGGATTAGTGCCGTAGCACCGGGAAGTGCTTCAACGTGAATATCAGCAGCTAGGCACGCGCGAACCAATAAAAACCCTGGATCCGAAATACCTGGACTGCCCGCATCAGAAACCAAGGCTATGCACCCAGCAGGGGTTAGTTCTGAAACGATTCTAGGCACTGATTTATGTTCGTTATGCATGTGAAAAGACCGCATTGGCGTGTCTATGTCGTAGTGCTTAAGGAGCTTGGCAGTGGTCCGCGTATCCTCAGCTAAAATAAGGTCAGCAGCACCCAATACTTCTATTGCGCGCAGCGTAATATCGCCCAAGTTTCCAATGGGTGTAGGGACCAACCAGAGCCCTTTCATTTCTTGCTGTGTTGTATTTTTTTCCAAACCTTGTTTTTTATTAAGGCGTGCTAAGCTTCGTAAAGTTGCGAAATATGCGCAATAAACGCAGCAACATCACCTTTTTTATCGCTCCAATCGTAATCGGGCCGCACTTGTTGCTCAATAAAGGTTATTGCCTCGGCTTTGTTTTCTTTTGAATTTAACATGGACATGATGCGCTGGAAATCGGCATTGCTTCCCTCAAAAAGCTTTTCGGCAAAATCTACGCGCACCGTTTCAAAAGCAATTTCGGTAACGGGTTGATGCAAAACATCTTCAAGCGCAGACGGTGTTTCCGTTATTTCAGCTGGCATTTCTTGCATTTCTGTTTCTGGTTCAGCGATGGCCATGATGGCCGCTGCTTTGTCGTGGATTTCAGAAAGCGACATGCGATTTCGCTTACGCAAGATTTCATGTGCAAGGCTCATTAAGGCCTTTTCTGCAGTACTTTTTAAAACTTTTTCTTCTTCCATAATTTTGGCTGCCTAAATTTAATACTTTTGAATGGTACTTACGCACTAAAGCGTTTGAAAACAGTAGGATAATATGTTTCTCGAAAACACAGGGCACAAAAACGAATCGTATGGCTGGATTGAGGTCATCACGGGCTCTATGTTTTCCGGTAAAACCGAGGAACTTATCCGCCGATTAAAACGCGCAACGTTTGCCAACTTAAACGTAGCGATTTTTAAACCTGAG
>MDSV01246745.1_pt1 | contig 36750 bp, 33 predicted proteins | sample 810851 | NCBI WGS metagenome assembly MDSV01 (sample SAMN05326640, study PRJNA326480) | marine metagenome | isolation source: seawater | place: Atlantic Ocean: North East | collected 2012 | reverse complement strand
CCAGAAAATTTATGCCCAAATATTTGAAACATTTTTTACAGATTCCAAATATTTGTCGTTACATACGGTTACACATACGGAGTGGTGGTACGTTCCGAACGTCCCCTGTACTCGTAAAGAACCCTCCGTACGGTCGATCAAGCCCACATCAGGTTGCAGGTTTGCTTCCAATATGGGGGACGTCCGTAGCATATACACGGTACGGACGCGTAACCGTATGTAACGACGAATATTTGGAATCTGTAAAAAATGTTTCAAATATTCGGGCATAAATTTTCTGGCGCTATCTCATTTCTATCTCTGCCATTTTGCAGCAAAATGCTTCGTCAATTCTGAACAAGTCCGCAACGGCGAAACCGGCGGGTGGGCACTGGCCGACCATACGGAGAGTACCCGTTTCGGTACGGGGGCCGTCCGTAGCGTATATACGGTCCGTACGTGTAACGTCGTGTAACGACAAATATTTGGAATCTGAGAAAAATGTTTCAAATTTTTGGGCATAAATTTTCTGCCGCTATCTCATTTCTATCTCTGCCATTTTGCAGCAAAATGCTTCGTCAACTCCTAATAAGTCCGCAACAGCGAAACCGGCGGGTGCGGACAGAGTGTCCAGTGTTAGTACGGGATGCGTACGTAGCATATACATGGTATATACTTAAGCAAGTAATGTCGTTCAGTGAAGCGGCTGTTCAATGAAACGCATGCGCCTCGTGTGGTTCTCGCAAGTCTGTGCAATAAACAAGCATTCGTGGAGTTTGACCAAATGGTGTAAGACGTAACAGCAATGTATGAGACTCATATTAATTCAATGCACCCACTTATCTCCTTCGGTTCCTATTCCATTAAAGCCCTGGTCAAAATTACAGTGCATGGCTCGCGGCACAAACTTTTCAATGACCCACCTCATGAGATCACATCCTCCCTTCTTGTGGATTACCTGACCGGCCTTGTTGCAATTTGAGATCCACGACCGACACGCCTCTTCGGAATACTCCGTCTCTCCCGAATTGATGCAGTCACAGCGTTTCACGAGATCGCACACGATGGCAATCTGCTCGGATATATCGTGTTCAGCGGCCAATCGTGTGTTGCGTGCCAGGGCTTCCACGCGTCCCTTCTCTCGGGCTGCTTCCTGCGCTCGGATTTTAGAGGCGACTTTTAGGAGAGCATCGTAGTCCATGTCCAGAGTATCCGACAGTTTGGTTCTTCTTCCCAGAAGAACGGTCTGTTTCAAACCTGTTTATTTCTCTGGGATACCCACACACCATAACGCGCCTGTATCACCAATCAGTTCGTTACAATCTCTGCATAAGACGTAACGGCAATGTATGGCATTCATATTAATAAATATACCACCGGTCATGTTGACCCTCGCTAAGGCCTGGATGATACTAACATACATGTTACGCCACAGGGGCAAGTAGCATGGATAAGCAGATGTCGCGCCAGCATTCAAAAAGAAGGCTCCCGGTGATTACTTCGTTTCCTCTTCGTTCACCAGACGAGTTGGAGGGAGATCGAAAGGTACGAGTCGAAGTACTGCATGATACTTTGAGTCGCTTTGAGAACGGAAATGAGCAGTACATACGCATTGCTGGTGAGAATCTATCAAGGTGGACATCAGAGGCACGTTCGCAACGCCCACGAACCTTAAGAGTGTATTGCGTTCAGAGTGATCTTCTAGCAATGGTTATGAAATTGACAAAACAATATGGTGTATTGTTTGCCGCCCTAAACATGGCAAACGAATCACATCCCGGTGGGGGCTACACGACGGGTGCAGCTGCACAAGAAGAAAACATGGCGCGAAGGACCTATCTTCACAATACATTCGACCAGACAGTGCTAACAGTGAACCGACGTAATTCAGTCGTTTACACGGATGAGATGCAACGTCTGATTTCTGGTGTAGATAAGCGCGTCTACCTCTCGAAAGATCCATTGGTTTGTATACGTGGCGAAGAGTTGTACGACAGGCCCGATCTCGGATATGAGCTTTACGAGGAAAAGGACATATTTCCATTCTTAGAGCTCAGGTCCGCCGCGGTGAATACACAAGCGGTACGGCTTCCTCGCAAATACGTTATGCGCGAGATGGAACGTCGAATCGATGCGCAATTTGCCACATTAATCGAGAATGGCGTCCGACATGTCGTCCTAAGTGCATTTGGATGCGGTGCATTTCGCAACGATCCAACAGTCGTCGCAGCTCTGTATCGAAATGCTATAGCCAGATATGCCGAGCATTTTTCTGTCATCGCGTTCGCCATCTATTATGCGGGCCATGGCGAAAATAACTTTCCATCTTTCAAGCACGAACTGAGCAAACTGGGTTCACCATTAATCGCCCAGCAAACACACACACGTCTTGAGTAAGAGCTACTATGCAACCCGCCAAGTGGGATTCCACGGGTCTGTCGTGCTCTAAAACCTCATTCAAGATTGTCCATACGATACGTCTCGCTTGGAGACACAGGGAACATTTCGCGAAATCCGTGGTCGGTGGGTGCTCTCAGCCTCAACACGCTGTTCAGTCTACACTTTACGGGTACGGGTTTTCGTTGCTCTGTATGGGGTCGTCGGGTGGCGCTTCTCTGGGCTTGCTCAGCGCCAAGTTGTAGGGTATGTCGAAGGAGACACCGTCCAAGAAAGCTGACTTTTGGAAGGACGCAGTCTTGCGCAAGGTCAATGTAAACTTGGCCGGTCCGGAAACCACGTCGATGAGCAAGGGTGCCCACTGGCTACCAAGCAGTGTGCCGAAGGGGTTTGTCCTCCCCATCTTCTCGAAGAGGATCAGTTGGATCTGGTTGTCTTTGCACCCAGGCTGGAAGTCCATCTTGTAGAACTGTATGTCGCTGTTCACTTGATGTAACGTACACACCCGAGACAATGTCTTTGGGCACAGCGGGCATTTCTATTTTTGTTGTTGTGTATCCCCAAATGGTAAATTTTGCGGAATGCCTATGCCCCAAAACACACATATATGGCAGGTATTGTGCGGAGTGTCTGTGCCCCAAATACACGTATATAGAAAGTAGCGTTGGATGGCTTTTCTCACGTGCTCGGTGTTTACAAGTGTAACGATATGGGGTGTGATACCGTTCAAGAGTGTCACATCTTGTGTGCACGAACTGTGTGTGGTGAACGTCGTTACGAACTAAAGTAGGCTGTATTTGTCATGTCAATTCACCGTTAGTGAAAGTAGACGGTGATTACAAGCATCTGTTCAACATGCTATTTGGTCCGGCACGAACAGAACTCACTAATGTAGTGTTAACCCAAAAATGGAATATTGTTGCAAAAGACACGCGCGGAAAATACTCTACACCCTGGGGTTGTTCTTCACAATGTGATCCCGGCGCGTATCATCCCAGTGATATCGGATACATAAAGTACGGTCGATTTATGACGGCAGTTGTGGCGGGGGAACTGGTTGATCAATTCAAATCTTCGTTTAAGGGATCAGATATCACCGAGTCTGCCAACTCTGAATATTTACGTAGATCTAGATCAGATGAAATATGGCGCCTCATGGTTTCCATGAGTAAAGTTCCTTATGAAAGCCCAACTGGTCGCAAAATACCGTACAGAGACCTAAAATGCCATTATAATCTAACAGAGGGAAAATTCGTATTGAAATATGGATTTATATCGGCGTTAAATAGCAATGTGTTCTTGGAAATGCGCTCGAGATGGGTCTCGGAAGACACCGCTCGAATCGTTCATGAAAGGGTTATTAACACATTGACGACTCCTGGTTCAACTTCGGCGTCCGACCCATCAGAACAGGTCAACGTGCCTACTGCTCAAATTTCGTCCCATGTAGTGGCCGAACCTATTTCTCATGTTGTTCAGGGTACAATCCCTGCTCCTAAAAAGGAGGAACCAAATGATGATAAAGACCTCGAGATTACTGGGTCGCGGTCGTGGAAAGAGATCGACGCCGCTTTGCGAAGCAATGCGATTGACCTAACGGACGATCCACCTCCGAACACAAATAACTCAGAGATCACCCCATCCGAGTCGTCTCCACCGCGCCCAACCTTAAACCCAGAACCACCACCGAATATTGCACCACCCATCAACGACCTTAGCCAAGGTGCGCATATCCAAGACGTCGACGATGACAGCGGTGCAACGGTGATATATGGTCAAGATAGTCAAGATAGTCAGGATAGTCTGGAATCTCCAGACCTCTCTCAAACGGACGTACCGATTCCGTCAGTCCCTTCGAATTCAGTCGTTCCAGAGGCTACAACCACACCACTTCCACCGAATCCAAGACCTACGAAACGTAAGAAAAGGGATGTTCCTATTCTACAAGATGGCTCAATAGGAGCGCAAGTCCTTTCAGAGTTCATAAAGGCGCGAGACACTGCTATTGCACATGGCTTACCATATGATGAACGAGGTTGGGCTATCACAACTGTGATTGACTCTCGTTTTGAGATTGCAGTAAAGCGCCGTGGAACGAAACGGGTAGAAGCAACCGGAAGCGATGCATATGTGCGTCTTCTGCGCCGTCGCAAAGGTGAACCATCTACTTTGCGGTCGGTTCCAGACATCTGTGTCTTCTTTGGGGAAGAGTCACCTTGTGTTGGCCATACTTAACCACTGTACGTTTTGATGAATGGACGCAGAACCTCGGCACGCCCAGCCTGTTTCGGCTCCTCTCCGTGTATCACGGAAGCGCTCATTAGGTGAAGCTATTCACTTTAACAGCGACACTGAACGTGTTCAGTATATTATTGACGCGCTTCCATCTGGATATATAAAAAACGTCGACACCATGAAACTTAGACTTGTAAAAAACCCACTAGTATCGCTGGGATTCACCCCCTCCAACTTGGAAACAGAGGCGAATCCCCTACGCGAACAGTTGAAAAGTATGTTATCCGTCCCGTGTGCCATTTGCAATCCCTTTAGCAATATCGTTTCCTCCGATGATATCGTTGGTGAGTGTGTTGTATTCTTAAAGTGTGGTCACACATTCCATCATTTGTGCTTACATAGCTGGGCACAGGAAGACTTCCCTAGTCGGATTAATGCAACCCCCCGTTGCCCGATATGTCGCACTGACCTGTTTTAGGACTTAGTCATGAAGGCTTGCGTAACGGCTACCCTGTCAACATAGAGCTTTGCAGCATCCTCAAAGACGCTAGAGCACGCCTATATTGTTAACATTATTGTACATTGATAATACAAGTAGTCTCACTCTCTTGGAATCATACGATGGCGCGCACAAAGCAAACCGCACGCAAAGTCCCTCCCATCACCACCAGCACCGGCTATGTGATCGCCCCAAGCGAGCGTATCCTTCGCCGGGACATGGCTCAAGTAGTCTTGAGATTGGCTCCAGGGGAAAATGATCCCGTTTCCACGCGTGCATTGTTTGTAGAATTGAGAGGTGACATTCCAAAACAAGAGTGGAAGGAAGTGAAACCCATACTCAAGCGTCATGTCGCCCCAGTGGTAGAAGACCCCCATAGTTTTATTCAATAATATATTCGCATTTGTAAAATGATGGCTCGGTGAGCATTATGACCCTATTGTAAACAAACTTCGTAGCGTGTAAGGTGACTCCGGAAAGGGCACCAATCGGGCTGGGATAAGTGTTTCTACCATAACATGGTTAAACTGCTTGCGATAGAAGCAACCATCGGAGCCGGAAAATCCACACAGTTGGAGCTCTTGCGTGCTCTCTTTAAGGATGAGATAAAATCTGGAGAAGTTATACTTTTGGAAGAGCCTGTCCAGAAGTGGATGGATCGTGGATTGTTGCAGGCATTCTATCTTGGGGAACTTAGCAAGGCGACCTTCCAATTTGTTGTTCTCATGTCTTTGGCTGGCCCCCTCATCAAGGCCTTTTATAAGGCACCAAAACTGATCATTTCCGAACGGTCTCCATATAGCAATTTCCACACGTTTGCCAAGCTCAATCTAGATCCTAAGGATCTCAATGCGTACTCTTTTACATTTGATGAGTTGATGTCTTCTATGGACCAAAACGAACTTGAATTACACATGATGTATTTAAAGGTTACACCACAAACGGCTATTGGCCGCGTCGCATCTCGCGATCGCGATTCGGAAGGACAGATCCAGCTTGCATACATGCAAGCGCTCCATGCTGTACACGAGAAACTTGGAGAAAATGCAAACCCCCACAAGTTTTACGTTGTGGATGGAGAACGTTCTGTAGAAGACGTGTCAAGTTGCGTGACCGCAATCGCTACGTCGCTTCTCGGTGATGATCACAACAGTAGTCGTATTGCGCTTGTATAGATAAGCATGCGGGTGTATACATATGAGTATAGAGATGTGTGGCGTGGCGTCCAATTGTATTTGTATAAATAAACGCGTAGGATTGTATCGACATGTCAATACGACACACTTGGCCGGCACCGCCGATCAATCTTAAGTTGCAAGATAGCACTGGTCCGAGTTGGAATTTGTGCAGCGTATTAAAAAAGCGCAACAAAGCTAGAGCTAATGCAGCGAAAGGGGCTGTTCAGTCAAACCCGGTCGATACACTGTCCACAGATCAGAAAATTGATGCAGAATTCGAACGTAAGCTATTACAATTTCTTTCCGAACAACTCGTGATAAACTCGAATGGTTCCATTTGGGAACAACCATACTCAGACCATACTTTCGACATCATGCATGAATATGGCGAACTTTACTATGAGGCGGTACAAGCTGTAAAAATGACCCTTCCACAAGCAGGGTCGTCTCAATCTGCACAGTTACCAGATTATACAAGAACAGCATACCGCACCGGGTTAGAAAGGTGCATTGATCGATGCGAAAACATAAAAGCCGCTATTGGTGTGGATAACGAAGAAGCGTCGATACAACTTCACATTAAAAATAAGGAGGTCTATAAGAACCGCAGACCTAGAGTGCACCTGAAGCACCGTTTTCACACGTTTATCACACAACAGACAGTAAACTTTAGTATAAGCAATGTGAATACAAATGTTGGTGAACACAATGGTGTAATAATCTACTCTGAGGCTATCTTATGTGCTGAGAAGATGAACGCGATGATCAGATCTGGGCATGGCAATTCGGGGTCTAAAGACAAGATCTTGCAGATTTACTCGTACCCGGCAAAACTTAGAGAAGCCACTCAAATTGCAATTCGTTGGTGGATTACTAACAGGGGTGTCGACCTTGGCCATTACAAGATGGAAGATCTGAACCAAACTTTAAGAGATAGTTTGGTTTCAGCACATTATCAACACTTTATAGAAACAAAAGAGACGCGTGAACACGGAGCCATCCAGTCTCAACAACATGCTCGAAACGTTATCAGTCAGGAAGTGGCGTGTGCTGTACAAAACACCAATTCTTCCGGTCAATCAAGCGGTTATAAACGTCCTAGCAAACGCCCTGTTCAATGTGCGCAATCTGAGACACCTGCACCTAAGATACAAAAAGATAATCCACAACAACCTAAGACCAATAGAGAGGATAGCAAGATAAGAAATATCCACAATATGTTCGACAACAGTAACGTTGAACTTGAACAATTGTTTCCGGAAATTAACCCAAAAGATATTATTAATGCGGACATGATGACAGAAATACAAGAAGCCATCCAAGATACAAAATGGGTTTTCAGATCTGCCGGAGCCAAAAACAGAGTGGATGTAACGACTCTCATTAATGAGGAGGATAATAATAGTGCATGGAGGACGTGGGCAGACAATGTGTTGGAACAGCATACATTTGATCTGCCTAATGCAGTCCACGAGGCGATGAAAGCATTCTGGATAATGCTTGAAAACACTGATTCAAGCTCAGGATTCTTTGATGAGCGTGGAGATCCTCCAAAACAGACAGCAAAGCGTAAGACACCGCAAGGACTACTCAATCTTACATATGTTGGTCAAGGTACATACAATCGAGTTTGGAAGTTTGTTAGTGAACCCAACGACGAGAGCTCCATACAGAAGTTCCCGCCAATTATAAGGAACGATCTAAATAAGATTGTATTCAGAATTCCTCGAAAGGACAAACGGAATGATGCCATAAACAACACAGATCTGGCAGCGATCGAACTGTACAATGTGATAGAAGCTGCTGTTGGCGGCTTCGGTCCCCAACTGTATCTTGGTGCTGCACGTGTGCAAGAGAGCGGCGACATGGATCTATTCGACAACAACGAGCCAGTGTACTCAGACATGACCAACAAGCCTAAGCCGTGCACGTTGATATTGATCCAGCAAGAATTGGACACGACCCCTTTGAACAAGCTCGGATGTCACAACACATCGTCGAATCATAAAGAACAAATCGATATTCTTAAAAGTTTACATGAGGTGGTATTAGAATATTCAGCACGCCGAATTGTATTCTTGGATTGTTCATTGGGCAACTTCATGATCGGCGACGCTAAAAGGGTATATGCAATCGATACAGCGCCTCTCTTCTACCGACGTATCGTTCCCAACGATTCGACTTCCGTAGACAGCGTCGAGTTTGAATACCCCGCCGATAATGAATGGAGGTGTGTTTGGCTCTACAATGTTCTCATGCTATCTTGTCATATCAAGCTCAATTGTCCAGGTATAGTGTTTGACTCGTGGACTCAACTCTTATTAGGAGGCAAACAGTTGATAACTGTCATCCAGGAACTGTATACACATGCAAACACAAAGGAAATCCACGACCATCTCGAGACTATGGATTTAAATACGCTTGCTAAAGAAGGTAGGTCTTGCGATTGGCTTATGAACATACGGTGGAGATTAAATCCCGACACCACCAAAATCATGCTGGACCCAGGGATTAGATACGGGGCAGATGCAACTGCGGTAAACATGAAATTCTTTGTGTGGCATTATTTTGTTTTGGAGCCCTTATCCTACATGCAACGCACTTTAACCAAAATTAATACGATGCATCAATCGGTTCAAAACTCGAATCGACAATCATCATCACGTGGTGATGTTGACAGCGAAAGAATTCGTTTTCAATTGCGCGACGCTGTCAAAAATTGGGAGGTGTTTGCGTCTCAAGTCCATGCGCGAACTGTTAAAAAGTTCCTTCAAATGGCTCAACACGAAGAGGCGAAAGTCTGTGAAAGCAAGTCTCTCTTCGATGCTTTGATCGTATACATACTGGATAAGACAATAGAGGCGCACGTACCTACAAGTATAACTGCTGCCGATATTGGCGATAAAAACAAACGACGGAACCTGTTTGGACTGAGTGACCTCGAATCTAACGTTGGCTGGATTAATATCGGACCTACAAAACCCACCCGTTTAACAGAATTGGTAAATGAACGACTTTCCGCACTACTTGTCCCAGAGAAGCCTGACATCAAACTTAGCGTCGTTGACAAAACATGCTGCGGCCTGAATCAAGCACAATTATCTCAACTCCACCGTTATTATGCGGTCTCCTCTACGAAACCTACTTATTTCGTCCCATCTCAACCGTGGGCAAGCCAGCTTTTATCGACCTTTTCAGGGTCATGAAAAACAACTTATGCCCATTCATCGGAATCCAAATAATGATGCATTGTTTCTTCATTTTTGGTGTGTATTACAAGAGATGCGGTGTGGGGTTTGTAAGAATTGATGGGAATGCTATTGGAATTAGCAGCGGCAGCTTCCAACATGAGAGATTCCCATTTGTGGATAGTGTTCAATATAATTGCATATTCGGCACGGGCGGCACTTTCAAGAATCGCTGTCAAGTGTTGATCACGTTCATCATTAGCTGGGCTCTCCTTGGACATCTCGTTACTTGGAATGGTAACTCTGGATATTGACGCAAGTGCTTCATCTGATACCCACAGCACTGCTCCGTGTTCTTCTGAATTTATTTGTACACCGCAGCTCAACTCTGAGTCAAGTTCAGTTCTGCAAATACGCATTAAAGCCGGTAGAATGATGGCCTTTGCAATATCAATTGCTTGAGATCTGCTAATGCTCAATGATCTAGGTATGGAAACAATGAATCTAGCCAACTTTCCACTTTCCAGATTCATATCATCTATGCTGATTGCGTCCATTCCGATTATATTATTCAGTCTAATGCATATATATCATATTACATGTATGCATTAATACCTTTATCCGAAGCACACCATACCACAACGTGGGAAATCACGGCAGCCTTCGAATGCTGCCGTGAAACAACCATAGTGCCGTCACTGTATTGTTTTTTTGAATACCAATCCGATGGTGGCAGAAGAGGCGCATTGTGTTTCAACGAACGTGCGTACATTTGTATTGAACGTTTTAAACGGCGTGCCGGCACCACGCACTAATTTTTTAGGAGGAGAAATGTAAGTTGCAGCGGAGGGAATCCGCTTTTTATTTTTTTTCAAAAAACAACTTGTTCCGTCAATCGAGACATCGATGTTTTCCGTGAGATTGCTGCGTTGGCTAATACACTGATTTCGAAGGTGTAGTTTGCCGATACGTATCTGTTGTGGCTGTATATCAGGTTTTAGAAATTGGCATTAAGGTACAGCACTTTAGCCCTTGTCCTGGAAGCTAGGATCGATCACCTCGTTGTGGGGCCCATACACAGCGAGGTGTGGCGCGCCCCTGGTGGAAAGGCGCAACAGATAACCGAGCTCGAGAAAGCGACAGCACATCGTTTCGGGATTCACTTCTGGTGCTACACACAAGTATTAGATTACCGTGAGTTACAACCGTACTTGTGGCAGTTGTGATTTCCTTGGAAGATGGACATTGTTGAACAAAATGTCTTGTGACTAGATTGGTATTTATATTTAAATTCTACGTTACAAACGCAATATAGTTGTCTACCGCGGTTTCCAAACAATAGTAGCACGTGTAATTGTATTATTAATACACACAAAACGAAATGCGTTGTGTCACCGGTGTATTTTATTTTCAGATTACGTATTTTGACAATTGCGTACACGGCTACATTGTTGCCGCGTTGGTGGCTGGTTTGGACACGAGTCGTTTGACAACAATGTAATTAATACGTGTCATCTTTGTGTACGTTTACTTTTGTCTTTTGGTTTGGTTTGAGCACACGTTCTTGAGAGTGCGTTTTGCGACTAGTATGAATGGTGGAGAATAAGTTTTCATGTTGAACTCGTATCCCGGTTGGTTACGAGACTCACACGTCGCCGTGATCTCAATTCTAAAGTGTTGGTGATGTGCGTTTCGCTTTGCGAGCTTACGCAACTTTAGCAGTTTCGCATGGGCTCCAGGTTCCTTTTTTTGAACTGCTTCTTCTTCGCTTGATATCATCTTCATTAATTCGTGTTTGTGGTAATCCTTGTAACTGCTGGAAACCACAAGGGGAGCAACTTGTCGCCTGTGCTCAGAACATTCGTTCCACCTCACCGCATGTGTCACTGTAAATACAACCTTTTCCTTATCTCCACCTTTTGTGGAGAGCTTTAGAGGTGCTCCTTCTGCACATTTAGGAACATGTGGCATCCCAACATGATCAAACACAAGATGTGCTCGGAGTTCGGCTTTTAAGAATACTTTATTACATGTTATTGACTCATAACTATTGAGTCCATCATCTCCTGGAATAGATCTAGCAAGTGTGCATCCGATAGGAATATAAGAACCTTTCCTAAGAACTGGCGTAGTAGATCCGTATCCTAGCGCCTTATCAAAGAATCCACCATCTTGCCATAAAAGATGGGGTAGCCTTTGTTTAAGACAATCAGATTTTGCCATTGTTGAGCAAGTTTTCATAAGATTGAGTATCGATTGTTGGTCTAATCCATTTGTCATACAAACCAAAACACCGTCGTCGTCGTTAGTTGCAAACATTTTAGTCAATTCCGAAGATCTATTCAATCGCGTATCGTTTATTTGTCGAATTGCATCTTCCAGTTTTGGTCCAGAAATAGCAAAACCTCTATGGAATCGATAAAATAGGTCCAATTCTCGTATCCTGTTTGTAAAGTTGATCGGTGATGACGAATGAGACTCTAACAGATAATCACAAACTTTGATTAGACATAGAGTCTGGTTGTTGGGATCACAATATTGCGTCATCTGCTCTATTCGCTTTATAACCTGGATGTTTTTCAACATTTTGACGTATGCATTTGCACAACGTATGTGTTTTTGTTCAGATTCTATGGGCGCATGTGTATCGTTATCCCATACCATCTCGTACGGAGCTTGCGCTCTTTCATATGACCCGTTGCTTTTACGAAGGTAACGTATGGATGCAAGCGCTTCTGCATAGCATTCGGCGCATCTTGAAGGGCATTCTCCATCTCGATTAACAGTATTCGAGAAACGATACTCGGTACTAAATCGATCGGATAATATATCCAATCTGTTCACTTCATTGCTTAATGCATCAAGATTGGATATGGGATACCCTGTCGCCGTATGGTCCAACAGTCGCATAAATGCGACTCGTCCAGGTGTTTCAAATGCATCATCATCATCATCAAGTCGGAAGTACTGATAACCTGCATCTAACATCAGTCTTCTGTTACATTGCAACTCCCTTTCCAACGCTAATGCCAGCTCTGTGTTTAATTCATTTTTTTTTTCTGAAACATATTTTTCGAGGCGTTTGAGTTCTGTAACAATGCTTTCCATTTCGACTTTAGAATGGTTACCTGCGCGTTTGCGCTCTTCTAGTACTGGGATCTCACTGGCCGATGATTCGACATCCAACGCAAGAACCTGGGATTTCGTCCACACTCCATTGTTCATAGTATTTATTGCGTACATGTAAATGCGAGCTTTCTCCAAGGCAATTACTGGATCACGTGGAATTATAAATTCTTGGTCATTTTGAACCTTTAGTATGGCTACAATCTCGTCGCCATCCTCGAACGATGACATTGGATGATATGTAAAGTGAATTGTACCATCCAATGGCTGGTGAGTCTTACGGACAATGCGTTGTAATTGCACTCGTGTATCTAAGGATACGAGCAACCCACGGACATATTCAGAAGCTTTTTGTTTTCTTAGTTCGAGTGCGACCATCGAACTAAATAAGCGTTTTGAATGGTGGTCTGTAATGCAGCTATTGAGAATAGCTGCATCATACAAAGCTTGATACGATTTAACAAGTTGAACGACATTGGTACAGTTGCCGTTTCGTGTAACATGTGTATGGAGTTTTGGTAAACATTGGGAGTTGTTATTTGTATGAAATATATGCTGCCCTAATGCTAACAATGCGTCTTGACGAATAGCTCTTGTTTGTTTGCACTCGAGAGAAGTGCCGTTAATCTTTGTTAGATCTGGTATCGAATCAACCATGTCCAACACCGTTTTGAGTTTATTCCTTAGCTCTGTCACGGACATGAATTGGTGCCGTTTTAAAACAACCAATAAATGTTGCAAGCAATTGTAGTCACAACAATATATTCTCTCTCTGTAGAGCCAACCATACGAAACAATACACCGGCACCAACCTATATTATTATACCCACCCACATATGTATACCAATCTAGAATGCAAACCACTTGTTGCTGCAAACTGCAAACGAGCATCGAGGTGTGCTCGTCCACCCTCGCCTCAGAACAGAGGGGAGGCTTGCGCAAACGCTCACATGTGTGAGCAATCCTTGATAAAAAGGGGTTTTGTTCGCTTTCCAAAGCCGCCTAGTAACGTTTGCCGATATGGACGCAGTGCCAATGTTATCAATAAAAAACGAAAGACTACCCCACTACTTACTCATGTTCTGAGCTTACATTCTCGATGCATTGATTTTGGAAATCGTGAACCAACTTGGCAATCATATGCTTCTTGTTATCCTCAACAAAACGCAACATTAATGGCAGCAGCGATAAGATCCTCTTCGACGCGCGTGTCTTTGGTGTCTGAGCGTTGTCTTTCTTCCGCATCTGAAAAAATGGGATCAAGTCAACAAACAACACGCATTCCTACGCAATGTATTACAGCAGCTTGGTCCACGCAAGTTGTATCCATAGCAGTTGCGCTTGCTTCATGTCAAGCGCCCAAAGATCCTAGGGCTACACTTTCATTATCTCCTTATCAGGTTTTGAATGTTCACAAAAGGTCTGTCTCTGACAAACATCGCTTTTTTATAGCAACATCTTCAACACTCCTTCCAAATGCGTTACCTGTTCAAACAATAAAGTCCTCTCTATTGGATACAGTGCGTGATATAGCCAAGTTGGAGACATTGTCGCATCGCATATCATCCGCAATACCATCGCCACAAGACAACAATAGCCTTGGAATAATATGTCAGAAAATTGTGTCAGTTCCAAACAGTTGTTCGGGAGATGATATCTGGGCGTCGTTTGCGCTTCTCGTATATTTGGCTCATGAACCCCGTGGGAGAGAAATTTTGATTACACACAACGTGTGTGATATGGACATTGCTGTAGCCACGACCTTTTTATCATATGGACGATCTGAAACCACAAGGCGGGCACGATTGTTTGCGGGATCTACATCACAATCACAGCATGTGCAAAATGAATTTATGCGCCATATTGAAGATGATACCCTATTAGAAAAAGAGCTTATCCAATCACTTTCAGAGGAAAACAAAGAATCTTCTGATACGGACGAGAACGTTAATACATCGTCTTCTGGAGCAGAAACGACGTTTACGAATGCAACTTCGAGACGAGGTGTAAATCGACACGGAAGTAACTTGGTCGGTAGACACAACACATTCTACCCTCTTTCTTTAGAGTTGCAAGGAGGTGATAATAACTGCGTTCTGACGACAAAACGTAAGCGATCAGTGATTTCATCGACATCTAACATCCATATATTGGACTATTGGGTTGCTGCTCTCAATTCACCTCATGTACACGTTTTGTTGATGTTGATTGCCTCAACCAAAGAAGCTGCAGCTGATGCAGCAGAGACTACTCTTTATAATCAGATTTCTACATGTACGGAATCGCAAACAATGATAGGCGATATTTCCAAGGAAAGTGCAATCAAAAGTGCACAGGCATTGAGGTGTCTTGTTAGGCAAACGGAAATCGACGTCCCTCAGCTTATCGTTTGGAGTGCTCGAGATAAATTGGATGATTCCAATCACAGCCGCGTGTACTGGGGATACGCAAGGTCAGAGAAAGATGTTGAAAATACAGCTCTTTTAGCATGCAAATTCCCACCCAATGTAGCACGCCTACCTGTTGATTGTGGTGCAATTGCATGGTGTGATGCTTGTCATCTTCAACGAATAAAAGACGATGAAAAATGGAGTCCTCTTCCTGCATCATGTGAAGCATACGACTGTCTTTATTTATTAGACCACCAGTGCAATGACAAAAGAAACCACGAAACACTTTGGAACTATTTGTCGCCAGGGACTGCATCATCCTTGGTGACAGGTGTTTGTAGATCTGTTCTCACGTTCCATGCACGGATTCCTGTTGGTATGGATCAAATCGCGTTCGGAAAACACGCAAATGAATATGCACAAGAGCAGATTAAGGGGATATCTGCAGTACACCTGAATAGCACGACACCATTACACGTGCATAGTAAAACAAATCTGCCAAACGAGATGCGATTTAGAACTCCAATTTCGACTCCTGCAAGTAATCTCGCTCTGGCACTCCAGATTAACGAGACTGTCCGTAACCTTCATAAAGGTCGAGCACACAAGCGGAAGGGAGATCCATGTAGAGCGTTCTTGGGATATGAAACAATACAGAATGAACGACGAGATTCAGAAAGCAATATATACGACAAGCCTGGTTGTCTGCTTACCATAGTAGACATGTCCATATCTCTCGGGTGTGGTTCCTCGTCAAATTTCCAACATCGCTTGGACGCCACGTATGCAGGAGCCGAGATCAGTATTACAGTTGCAGGCGACTCACCTGTTCGAATAACGGAGGCGTATACACTTTTGCTTGATGTGAATCAGCCTTTACAAGCGCGTGCTTTGATTTTATTTGCTGCGTCTCAAGCTTCTTACATGGGAGAGCTTGGAAATCTCATGTTGGCGGGTTCAGTAAATGCAGCAACAGCTGCAGCGAAGCGCATACTACTGGCTGATAATAACACTCGTCCTATGCTCACGGTTTGGCAAACGTATAGAGTGGGACATCGTGGTGTAGTTCCGTCTTACGAAGGTACAGCATGGAGTGGAGCCTATGGAGCAGGCCTTGAGATGGGTACTTCTGGCGGACTTGGCAGAGAAGCACGAGCTGATACTGCCGACCGAAGGCATCATGGGAAGTTCTTGCTTCCTCAAGAGCTTTCAGATGAATATTGTAGACGATTGGGGAAAACGCATTTTTTACCGGTATCCGATAAGCATTATGATGCTATACCAATCCAATCGCGAGGCATACCTCATCACGCTGTTCCTGGCGTACATGCATTCTTAGATGAATACCTCGATGGTCTTGAATCCATAAGACACAACTTAGGTATAACAAGCAAAACAGTTGATTCGGTACAAGTGCTTCCATATTCTCCATATTCAGAACGTTTGTCTCCAGATGTCAACCCTTTTATGGATCCTACAAGTGGTATGGCGTTCCGAAATCCACACGATAGAGTAGATTGCGATGGACGGGCATTTTTACCAGATGCAACCCTCTCTGAATTGAGCATACTTCCAGAAAACCTGGTCCCACGTCTTAGAATTATCGATGCTTCCGACAACCCAGATGGTTCTATACATGAACACATCGATTCATTTTTCAATGCTGCTTCATTATTAGCTCTAATGGCTCAGGGCTTGTATCACGATAAATCAAATTACACCAATGAACGTGCTGTGGAATATCTTGCAACATGCATTGATGCCTACCATCAACCATCTTCTAAAAACGACGGCACCAATTACCAGGTAGCCGCTGATGCAATGATCCTTTTGTGCACAATGTATCCTTCAGACCTTCGAATAGGTAGCGGCCAAAGTGGATGGAATGAGGATCTTTCATGTGACGAAAATAAAATTGACACAAATGAATTTCAACATTCACACGTCCAACCAATTATAGGAAATGCCTACGCTACTGCAATTTTAAAAGTCCAGAAGGCTTGTAAAGCTCAGATCAAAGAAGGAAAGCCATGTATAGGAATACCACTCAGAGACGCTCATATTGAATCTACGCAACTTTCATATGCTCGCGAATATTGGTCTGGACGATTCAGACGGTCAAACAACCCAGCGTGGAGTGCCGTACGCGATCTATTGGTTACGATATTAGACCAAGGTGGTCGATATAATCTCAGTCTTCAAGAAATAAATGTTATGAAAGTGCGCATGGAATCTGCAATCAGAAATGCATGGTACGTGCATTCATGCGATGGAACACTACCACCCCGCGAACCAAACCCAATGCATGGGCTTTCTTCGCCTGCGTTAATCACCGCAGAACATGTAGCACCAGTTTTTGTTGACAAGCAAGGACCCGATGGATGGATAAACGCAAGGGGGGCTGTTGTGGGGGTGAAACCTGGAGGATTTAGGCAGGTTCTTGCTCTTCTTTTGGGATCTTCAAGGCCAACAGCAAAAGACGTGCAACTGTGGAGGAATGAAGGTGGTCTTTTGTTGCGCCCCTCCAGTGCTGCAGATATTGGCAAGTCTGGATTCAGAGATAGGTCCGACAAAGCCTACAGTCCTGTTGGTATAGAAGGAGATCATGCAGCCTACGGCACATTAGATGCAAAACGTCGTAATTGTAAACGACAGCGAGCTGCATGGGCAAAAAACTTGGAACAGGTGTTGGAGCTTTGTGTTGACATTAGACCACCGCTTACTGAAGATAGGCGTTTGAGCGCAGAAGTCGAGACAGTCAATTACATTTCACAGAACTGTCAAGTTTACAGACAACAAGGGATTAAAACAGCCGAAGATGAATACGCTTTGCGTGAGTTTTTACTAGCTGTTGCTTCTTCTCACGAACATTGAACCGCCAGAAATTACTGGTTTTGTAAACCGGTGATTTTTATGAAATTGTCTGAAGCATTGTGGTGTTTAAGGTGGGTGTATGTTTTTGTGGTGACTCAGATAGCAACTCCCAATGCTAACCATGATACAAATGTAGCAAGTATGCAAATCGAAAGTGAGAGCCAACTGCTCTGGGAGTCATATGGTGAAGGTTCGTTACGAATAAGCATCGTCATGATCCAACACACGCCTACCAACGGGGCCGATGTGTACCATACAATTCGTCGTACAGTTAAATTTGATTTTGGTAAACCAAATTCATATCTAGAAGTGTACACAGTCGCGATAAAAAAAAACGTTATTGAATGTTGTGCAGTAAATTCAAATCCAATTTTACTGCCGTGAATATGCTTTCCTCCACCTAACAAATCTCCGCCATTATATGATACGACCAACCCCAATGTTAAAAGAGTAAGAACAAATTGTATACTTAATGTAGCTGTAATTAACATACACGTCAGTTCTTCAAAAATGGGAACGCACCATCTTCCACATTGCCAACATACCCAAGATATCAGAGTAGTGATCGTTAAAGCCGATACAAAAGCAGCACTACATACCATACACCAATGCGTGAAATACATAAGATCCACTCCTGTGGGGTCTCCGAATCGATCAGCAAAGTACAATAGATTTCCTGCTACATTGCACGCAGCTGCCATTGGAATTGACACAAACCATGCCATAGGGACAGACGTGTAAAGAAATAACACTTGCGACTGTGGAAGCACTGTGTCATAGTTTCCAAAAGCATATACGATAGATATTGTGACTGCGGTCACGATGGCACTTGTTGATCCACTAACAACAGTAAGGGTAGATTTAGTATAATATTCTCCTCGACTCTTGCGTTGAGTATTTCTTGGGATTGCGAATATTGACAATGCAATGACAGAACACCAAAGCGATGCAGTCGATGTATTGCTCATAAACATTCGACGACCACGAGTTGCCGCAGGGCAAACATCTCTGTTTTCTGTACAAGCTATTTCTGAAAATAATGTAGGTAAATTGTCTATACGAGAAAATGCTGCAATCTGTGAAGCCAATGCAGCTCCAAACGCCAAGGTTGCATTCATACCTATTATGAAAGAAACTGAAAATAAATCGTTTACATTTATTTTAGATATGTGCGCCAGAATGATTAAACCTGATGCTAAACAAACAGCGCCCCCAAATGTGTTGGATGTGGAAATGAGAGAGTCAGAAATTGCGTATCCTGGAGTATTAAATGAATGGCCATATACTGTAAAGTGCGTGACTTCATAGGAATGAAACATTCCAGAACGGACAATGCGCACGCCGTTGTATGCAAACAATGCGCCGAGCAAACCGAGATGACACGATTTCATAAATATAACACAGGCCCATCCAGAAATCAAAACAAACAACGCATCGAAAATTCGTACATCGAATGCTCCGTTGTGATCTCCGAGTATCCCGATACTCAGAAGTATCGGCACTAGAATAGAATACTGCTCCAGAAGATGCCAATCGACGTTGTCGTTTTTATTTGCAATAACTTTATTTTTGTTGCTAATTGCAGGACTTGAAATCATTATGATAACTGTCATAGCACTACAACGCAATGACGATGGAACATCTTCTGTTACTGTTGTTGGAAGGGCAGAAAGTGCATCCAATATTATCGCATATATTGATATTAAACACGGCGCAACAATGTTAAAATTTGTCGTGAAAACAGCACTCATTGGATTGCCGCTCTTCTTACATATGATAGTTGAAATGTAAATATCTGTCGAACTGAATATGATGCACACGAACAACTTGTATCCACATAGTCGTTCACACCCTCCGGCACCGAGGAGTTGTTTAATGAATAGCGAAGATATTCAGGAACGTGCATGTGAAATTAATGGTTTAAAAGAACAGGTATCTATTCTTACAGCGGAACTACATACAGAAAAACAACAATCTGATCGTATCAGAGAGGTAAATGCGCAATTGATTGCATTGATACGACCATTCACCGATGCATGTACACCTTTGATGATTAAGCTGAATGAACTGTGCGTGAGACCTCATGAGATGACAACAAAGGGGTCTCAGATAATACAAGCATGTACTAGCAATCTTTTTGTCGACGTAATAAACAAATCTAAAATAGTCGAGAGCGATATTTTGTCGTGTAATCATGATACGTACGTTGTTCGTGCTTATCTTCGCTCTTACCAGATAGCAGAATTCGACGACGGGAGAAAAATACCAATTGTGTTTACACTTATACGTGACATATTTATTCATATGAGATTGATCGATCAATGTAAATCGTTACCATTTATCTTAACGTTGGAATTTGAGGACGAACCTGGACGTCCTCTAAAACCACACGATTTTGCCACTCCGTCGAAAAGCCCTACTGGTATATTCGCGTCTAAGTTGACACAACGCATCGACAATTTCAGCATTAGGGCATTGACGGGTGGTGGAAATGAAGAACGAGCAAACGAACCCGTATCATTCGAATTTAAACTATGTAAAGGAATACTTTCAAGTATTGTTGGTAACCGAAAATTTAGATTATGTGTCAGTGTCGATGTTGACACACATCATTGGGAGTCGTCTTTTTACAGCATGGGCATATCGCCCCCTCCTATTCCACTTATGCGTACAGATTCATTTTTTATCCGATCTAGTGGATCAATTGCAGTACCCAAGCCTTTTCATCGTACAACAAACAGCGGAGAAAGAGTTGTATATAAAAGAAAACGGACTAAAATGCAGGTCAGTAGCCTTGAGCAATAATTGGCGTTGTCTGTTTAAGCGCTAATCTAAGATCTACATCATGGCAACAACAGATATCCAAATGCAAGAACAGTTTACAAACCTGCACTCTGCGCTTTCAGAAATAGTAAGACGACGTTGCTCACGTTTAGAACAATGTAGCGAATGGAAAGAAGGTGTCTCAAGACATAAATTAGACGAGACAATTCCGTTCTCTATGTTGGAGAATCTCTATGCCGTTTCTAGGTCCCATTGTCCAATGGGAGCATACTTTATTGGAAGCATTAGATCCGATATTATATTTTCATGCAAAACCACAAAAACAGTTCCAAAAAACAAAATACGGAAAAGAGTAATCAACGACGATGAAGGAATTGAATCCACTATACGATCTATTCCGGACTATTTCTCAAAAGATGAAGTCAACCGTGTGCGAAGTGTACTCATTCGTTTGAGACGGGATGTTTGCGGGTCTAACAAAGAACAAGTTGTACAGTCCAGTGGAATACTTGTTAAAAAGCTAGATCCTAATGATTCACATCCTCGTGTTCTCATAGTTGTGCGTTTTAATGCTGGTGTAGCTGTGCCATTGGATCGATTAAAATGTGCACTAGGAGAATGCTGGTCCGACGGTGTCATCACAATTGGTGATTCCGCACCCGGAATACAACAATGCGACCTTCCTTTTAATGAAGAAGCGAGAATTTCACACAACCATGGGAATTCCCATATTATCATGGTAACGTCCGTAAAGCATATGGAAAATCTCCATACATCTCCACACCAATCATCTACAGAATCTGACAATGCATCCGATGCAAAAAGACAACGTGTAAACAGTTAATACCATAGTGGACGTTACACCTGTTAAAACAATACCCATTGTGATGAAACAACCCCGCCCAAAATCATGCGTAACGGACACACAGGTCGACCAGGACACCCAGCACTTGCTTCCGCCTACCCCATTACCACAAGTCGAACACACGAGCGCTCACAGGCCTGGTATACAGCTAGGCCTGGCACCGCCACCACCACTACTCCTAGAGTACGCTAATAATAATATCAATCAGTTGATGAGCAATCTCATCATCATGAAAGATGCAATCGACACTAAGTACCAGTACGCCATGGATACGTCGTTTGACTTGAAGACGATGGAGGACAAGAAGCGGAAGATCGAGAGTGTGATCACTCGCCCTCTTGTCGGGAAATGTTGTTCAGGATGGAATTCGCACTCGTTTGATGACGACGGTAGGATTATTAGAGGATGCTGCCTCTGTCACAATCACATACCTGATTCCGCGTGTAAGGAAGAGGGTGAAATAACATCACCCTTGTCACCAGAGCTTAGCACATGCATGACGTTAGAAGCACTGGCTGCGCCGGTGCTTCCGAGCAAATTCTCACTGTCTGAGAAAATGGAAAAGCTTCTCGATGTACAGACCTCTCCTCATGCAGAGGGTTCCATTTCGCATGTTGATGAAACAGACTCGGAGTCTGAAACCAGCCAATGTTTCAAGAGGCGTGTCTAGTGTGTGTGATGTTTGTATCAACAAAACCATAAGTACAGAAAAGCGTCTTAAATACAAAACAAGGCACGGTGTACACATCTGTGGGGGGGAAGTCGGTAAAAGTCTCGGAAACTGGCCATATCTCCCGCGAACTGTAACGTTTGAAAAGTAAGACCATGGGATCAAAAATGCTCCCCGACCTTTCGAGGCTGCGCCTGGACAGGGCAGAAAGTGTGGATACCGGAGTAAAGAGATACTTAAGTGAAATTATCTCACGAATCTTGGAGAAGAAGAAGCCCGACCGAGTCGACGAAAATGAGGTGAAGCAGGCCTTCGCCAAACTTTCATACTTCCTGAGGATGAGCACTCCATACGACCATCGTTCCGCTCTAATGGAGCACATGGCGATCACTTTGCAGCTCGAGTGCGTCATCGCCTTCCGAGCTACTGCTCCGCGGGCAGGTCTGTTTAGCTTGCGGCCTGTCGACATGCAGGGCGCCCAGAACCCATTCCATGAAACCGCGAGACGCTTTTTCGATGCTGTCGAGAACGCGTGGAAGATGGTGCACGATTCGGAAAAGGGTTTGATACTGTACAGAGCTCCGGGAGAAGACCCGGTGGCCCCAGTCACCGACATCTCGTACATGAAAACAATAGCCAGAAAGACAGCTCGCTGCTACTTTAACAACATCCGCCGCAAAGAAATGCGCATCAGCAAAATCGAGAGCGAGACGGCGCAGGCGCTCACCAAAATCTCTCTTCCGGAGTCGGTCGTGGAGGTGCACGTGACGTTCGTCTCAAACGGACTCGAACGGACCAGGGTCACGAGCGGCATGTTCACGCCACTGTACAATTCCAAGCCCAACATAGACGAGCGCGCACAGCTGCTCGAAGGCGACGACCAGATACAGACAGTGGAGTACGACCGCGCCTCGTTTATGAGCAACCAATACGGCCAGATCGGTAGCCTCTGCGAATCTATCAGCGTGGTCGACTTTGCTCGACTCTCGTCCGAGACGCTCGCGGACCTCGCTCATAAGGCAGAAAGTCGCTTTTCTTTTTGCACGTTCGTGGAATGGAAGCGCGCCTTGCAGCAAATCTACATCCAGTCGCAAACCACAAGGTCCTCCTCCCCGCTCAGTAAATTCCCTACTAAACGCCTCACGAACAAGATGATGACCACACACGAAACAACAACCACCGCAGAAATGCAGTGGAGCGTGCACGTAACGCTCACGCACGCACAGAAAGGCGTCAAGCGCACCAAAACCGATCTCAGAGTCACCGTCTCAGAAGACCTGCGGGGATCTATGAAACGCAGCACCTGGAACCACAGCTTGTTCTACTACAAGGGCGGCGACAAAATGCTGTACTCCGATACTTTGGACGATGCTTTGAACGAATTTAGGAGTGAGTTTGTCTACGAGACCACCCCCACCATTGCTTTCCAGATAAAGTACTTCCAAGATAAAGATAAAGATAAAGATAAAGATAAAGAGAACACCGAGCCCGACGCAAAAGCTGTGCTGCAAGTCAATTACGAGGAGCACTTGAACCACGTGCGGATGACTAATATTTCGGTGAGACAACCTGAAAGCAGCACAGACAATTGCGTGAGCGTGCAAGTGAGCGAGCGTTCTGGAACGATGTACCTCGCATCGCTCTTCTACGGCTTGACTGAGCAAAATCGAGAGCTCTGCCAGGTTTCGGTCGGGAAGAAGGGCGAGAAGCGCGGTGCTGGAGCAGTAATACTCAAAGCCCTCACGAGCATTGGCGCGTCCCTTGGCTTCAAAATCATAAACCTGTCAGACGCGGCTTGCTTCGTCGATGTTGCCAGCATGCCTTACTTTGGTAGAGTGTACATCACCCCCTACCTGCGCGCGCTGCGAGGCTTCGGCTACTACGAGGGGATGGGATTCTTCTCCACTAACGGCAAATTTGAATACGTCAAAGCGCATGAGCAGGCCGTGCTCAACTTTTTCCACAAGCTTTACACCACAAAGATTAAAGATCTTCGCTTAATGACGTGGCAATTGAAGCCGTGGGAAGACAACGCATTTGACGAAGCCCCTTTCCACAACATTGAAACGTATGGAGAAGTGGAGAGTCTTCTGAACAACCTAGACAACATGTGGGACGACAGAAGCATGCGCTCGATTCTCCAAGAGTTTATCGATCTGACCGAAAATGTCAGACCGCGCGCAGAGAAAGCAACGAGTACAGAACAGTTTTTAACCGAGTGGGAAACGAACTTGAAAAACAGATACGAATCCTTTGCAAATCTCGAAAAGGCCGCGGCATGTATTGCAGTTGCGTTTACTTTTTCTAGCATTGACTCTTTCACATCTCATACGAAATGCTTCAAATACGTCATAAACAGCAGCGGACTCGAATCCGTGGCCACTCATCTCGTGGTGGTGCCCTCGGAAGACGGGAGCGCGCCTAAAGCTGTGGAGAAGCTCATTGACTACAACTTCGAATGCATCAAGCTAATGTAAGACCGACGAGGGTTTGCCCACCCAAACTTTTCGCGGTCTTGGCCACGTCGTGCAACACTCGCCTCTAGTGTGTGTGTGTGATGTTTATATCAACAAAACCATAAATACAGAAAAGCGGCGTCGTAAATAAAAAACAAGGCATGGTGTACACATCTATGGGGAAGCCAGTAAAGTTAAATGCGCCAGTCAAACAAACTCGACTTAAAAAAGTCTCGGAAACGGGCCATATCCCTCGTGTGATGCAAGCCACGGGGGGTGGGACTGGTTTATCATTTACTGATTTCGATGCCCTTTCATCTCCAAAAATGATTAACATTCGTAGCACCATGTCGTTTATGTCTGTCCTTTCTGTCCTATCCATTGGATCGATTGGCGGGTTCGCATCTTTTGGATCGTTGGCAAGCGTTGGCAGTCTCTTTTCTGTGGGGTCTGTGCTATCTATGTTCTCGACCCATTCTGTGCTTGCGTTTGGTTGCAATAACGAATACCTCAAAGTTTGCGTTGATTGGTTTGATACGAACACAAATTTGGAGAAGGATGAGAATTATTGGAAAGCTTACATTACCGGTCGTGAAATGACTGGGTTCTATGTCGAATGGTGGAAACGTGGGATGGCATTCCGTCTTCTTGACGGATATGCCATTCGCTACAGTGCAAAAGCCGGATATGGCATTTGGGCACAGGAACGCATGCAAGAAGCTTGGTGGTTGGACACGAACAATGCCATGCCAGACTTTATGATGGAGTTTACATCATTCACAGCTAACGAGTCTAAATTGGTGCTGCATATGGCACGACCCACCAACACTTTTGAGAAATCGATAGCACACGATTACACATATGCTTCTTACGACCAAAGAAATATGACAGACGCAGATGATGGTTTTCTTGCCTCTATTCAGTGGATATTCTCTGAACTAGAACACAAGACTGTTGTGTTCAGTGAAGGCGGCCTTACGGCTTACTTTGGGAATAGTCCAGTCGGGGGTTTGACACACACCGGTTATGTCTGGACTACGCCCAAAAACACCATGTACGTCAACGGAACCATCATACCTTTCAACAGAAATAGCGAGATCAGTTTTTGGAAGGCCAGTTGAGTTCTGCGTCACGCGGAAGAGTGTTCAACACATGGAGTCATGAACAAGCGCATGCGCATATGCATGAATGATTCCTTTCTTCGTCTTAAATATCGTAACCATGAACAATTGGTGTTATCTGTCGAATAATAAGCATGTAAACGTTCCCTAAGAGAGAAAGAGGACAAACGAATGCATACATGTCTGTGAGGAAACCAGTAGTGGTAGATGTGACTACCAAGCAAACTCGTCTCCAACAAGTGCTAGAAGCAGGCCACCTTGCTGGTTTCACGCAAGTCACGGGGTGTGGTATGGCCCCACCATTTGTTACAGAGGGACCTCGATCCGGAGTAAATGACCTTGAATGCAAATCTGAGTTGATGAAACTTAAAGCCGAATTAAAACAAATGAATTGCTTTAGCAAAAAAGCAATTAAGGAACTCTTGGACTTTAAACGTGCGATGGAAGACAATACTATTTTAGACGAAAAGTTAAAAAAGGAAGCGGATGACTTTTTGAAGGAGATTGAAAAGATTGTAGATCTCGTTGAAGCAAGCAAGGCTGATATTATAGATAATAAGAAGGACGACATCTGAGTAATCTGACAAATCCGATGTTAGAATGCGGTGTTGTTGGAGAAACGAATGGGTGTTGTGCACTCGACAAGCTTGTGTGATGTGTTTGTTGGTTATGTGTGAACTCTCTCTAGAAATCAGCACAAGAAGATCCATATTTCAATAACGACACCAGTGAAGGCACGAAAAAATGTCAACTGGTCCTCGTTATTTTTACAATCAGAAGTGTAGGGAGAGCAATTTCTACCCATCCCCTTTTGAGTATGATGGTGTTCTTCTCCCTACGTCTGAACACCACCTGATGCGTGCCAAGGCCAAACTTATGGGAGATACTCGTTCCATGCGTAAGATAGAAGGATGTAAAAGTCCAGGCCAAGCAAAGATGTTTGGTCGGAGAGTAACTCCTTTTGACCAGGCGAAATGGGAATTGAACTGTGATGAGATAATGATGAATATCCTTGTAGCCAAGTTCACGTCCACATCATCGCTGAAAGAATACATTTTAAGTGTAAAGGGTGATTTTTATGAAGCGTCGCCCACAGACAAGATTTGGGGGATTGGAATTTCTGTGGAAGCGGCTGAACGAGGAGAGGCCCATAATGGTCAGAATCGCCTTGGCGTAGCTCTGGGTCGAGCTAGAGCTATCATACAGATCGATAGCATGTAAAAATACATGATTCGAGGAGTCGTTGTAACGACTAGTGAGGACAGACTGTTCATGTGGTGTATGAGTCTTGTTTGGGTGAGTGGACAAAAGACCGCTTTTCGTTACACACACACAAGAGATCTGGCACCAACATGAAACCAACACACACAGACGTGCACGATCGTAACATTCGTATCGTGTCCATGCGCCAACCGTGGTGGCACGCGATTTCAAAATTAGGAAAGAATGTAGAGAATCGGACTACTCCCGCAAAATGGCTTAATGGAAAAACGGGGTGGATAGTGATTCTTGAATCAAAAGGCAAGCCACCTCCTAAAGAGGTTGCCTTGATGTGTAGACAATCTGGAATAGCACCGACACCACCACAGGTTCGTTCTCTACATAAGAGAGGCCAAGAAATTGTGGGTATGATGAGAATAAAATCACACAATAAAGGTAATCTTCCCAGCCACATTTGTGATTCACCGTGGTACATGGGACACCATGCATGGGAAATATTGGACGTGTTTCCATTTAAACAATCGATACGAGGACCACACGATGAACCTATAAAGGGTTCTCAATGCACTGCTCGGCGTTTGCACAATATCCTGCACCACGATCTAATCGTTGAACGGATTCTAGACGAAATTATCTAATTGTCCGCACATTCGTCACTCTACGTTAAACATATCCATTTGCTCTTGTAACAAGGGGTAAATGCGTTCCATTGTGATTTGGTTAACATTCTCGTATATTTTGTTAGGGTAGATACCCATTATGGTCGTGTTTGAAGAGGCATATTGTGCGGGTTGGGCTTCTTCTGCCATACACATGGTCAGATTTTGCTGACACGTAAGTAATGTTGGCTTAATTGAGTTGCAGTGTGTGGTGTTGTACATTAGCTGGTACCAACGAGGATCGTCAACATTTAACCATGGTTGTAGGAGCGTGACACAGTCGGAATCTGTAAATTGATTTTGTGCGCATTGAATTATGGCCTGTTCATTGAAGCAAAACCACACATCCGTGCGTTTGCACGTAGTACATATATTATTGTTTGTGAGTAAACTATCAGAGCAGTAATTTTCCCAAACACTTTTTGAACAAGGATACTGCTTTGTCAGGTTCCAAAGTGTGAAGACTAATAAAGTGGAACACGGGTAATTCGTAATTGTCCCGGTTGCTATTTCCTGTCGTATTCCACACTGTGATGCATACTGGATCGACTCACTAGCCTGTCGCTCGAGATACGCAGAATCGTTGTGGAAATGGTCCATCATTCCATACCCAATTATGGCTGCACACCCTTCGGCCATCCAAAAACGTGGAATGGGAGGTTTCATAAAAGTGTCCCCTGCCATGATATGTTGCTGAGCGTGGTGGTATTCATGAGCGTATAAGTGGTAGCGCATTGGATCTGACGGTTCGATAGACAAAAGTATCAATCCATCGCCTTTATATTCGTTAGCATTTCCATTTGCCCACCCTGATGCATCCATAGATTCAGCTATATATTGCACATATCTGTCGTTAAATACCCGTTTGAGCCAGATCTCGTTCTCGGAGAACTGTGTATCCGTACGTTTTATTATTATCGTATAACGTCGCACTGGAGTCCATATTTGATCCATTATACGAATGACTTCCAAAATATCGGAAGTGACGTTATGGATAATCGGATCAACGAATATTCCATCAACGTGCGCATCTCCCAAACGAGACGTGTAGTCAAATGTACAAGCTGTTGAGTTAGTCGTGATATTTGAAGTAATAACATTGTCTTTAACAGAACTGCTAACGGAGGCGGTGATGGTGTAGGTAAGTGTGGATATGAACACAAACAGAAAAAAAACTACAGTGTAGTAATTTACATCTTTCAATGATTCAATATTGATCTTTTTATACGTTGTTTTTGTTTCTACTTGTAAAACGGAGTGTGCACTGTGTGAGTCTTGTTTTACCATTTTATTGGTTATTTTATTATATTAGAATACCCATTTAGTTTACAAAAGAATATATTTAAAACGTCGGTTATGTTTCAATGCAAACACATTACCTCGACAATGTTACTAGCGCAATGTTGTTGAATATTAAATATTGTGGCTATGCGTTTGTAACTCGGGAATGTGTAAATGTGGGAGACGGGGGGTGACAACGGTGAAAATGTCGTCCAGTGCACTGGTGGTCGCCCCTTTCTCAAAAAGACGGAGCTTTTCCACTGCCTGGAAAAGAGTGAGAAATTTTTCCCACGCATCTATGAAGACCAACGATAGTCTCTGTGCGAAATCTATTCGCTTTGCCATTGGCATTTGGATTAATTGCAGCGGAATAAAGGCTATATCACACGACAATGCATCATGAAGCATCGTATAAGTAGATGGCTTTGTGTGCATTAAAGCTATTAGAATATTTTCTAATTTGTGTACTTCATTTTCATGCCATGCTTGTGCCATTGATAGAGCTAAGTTAGTAGAAAGCTCTTTGTCAAGGCAATCAAATCCTCGGAGACTTATAATCCGCGCTTGTTCGTCTTCTGTAAACGTCTCTTGAGGACACCTTTGACGTCGTTTATGTGTTGCGAGCATTATCTATTGCCTTCGGTGCCGGTGTAAACAAAAGAAACACCCTTTCACCCGGGACGGTTGCATGGTGTATTTAGTTGTGGGCCGGTAACATTCATGATTCATCTGTATTTATGGACAGCTGTAAGTGGATCGCAAATCTCCATTTGTTGATTATTACATCTAGATTACATACCATACCGTTTCACGGGCCTGAAAACTCAATTTCAGGAACGTGTGATACACGGCGTCTTATGACGTTCGACATCGCTCTTTTCCATGGATTTACAGGTCCTGTATTTGAAGACCCTACTAGAATTATACTTGACGGTATGCTATCTTCGTCGTCTGAGTGGTACTCCTTTTCTACCCTGATTCCAGTGACAATGAGTTTAGCAATGCATTTTATAAGAGGTGCCGAAAATCCAGAAAGTATGAACAACAGGAGCAGTGAAACTTTGAATGGTGAATTGAATGTCTCTGAGAAGTCACAGAATGCGGTATGAACTGATTTTAGCAACGCCTTCAATATGATTGGCGACGCGGCCTCCGCTCGAGCAGAAAGACAAGCATGCCGAAACTTGATGGAAGCCGCTGCGGCCTGTTCTTGTTGCCTACAAAGTCCTAATAGTTCAGCGTCTGCAGAACGCTCTGCTCGTACAATAGACCAGCTTTCAAAAAACAATACAGCTACTCGTATACAACTCAAGAAGACTACACAACAACTCGCAATCGAAATCACCCTTTTGGTAGTTGACCGCATGTCCAGGTTTGCTACGCTATCGACTAGTTGTCTATCCTATACCCTAGCGGTATAGAATTATCTAATGTTTTGTATCTATCGATATATGATATGCGCCAGCCGTGCGTCGATCATGTCGTTTATCCATGACGATGATAACACACATCCCTCTGTAGATTCGGAATCCGGGATCGTCCCTACACGTTCCAAAAGCTGCTCAATATGAATGCGTTTAGGACACGATTCACCACTGTTTTGCATAGTTACATGGAGATATTGAGAGTTGGGATACTTTACATCATTTCCATAGCGATAGGAAATAAATTTGAAGCATAATGAATCCAATGTCATATTGATCATTCCAATTGCAACTGTCCCGGCCATATTGGCAAAGGCGTGTCTTATCTCTGCGTCCACTTTGTAGGTGGGAGCTACATTCACTTTAAGGTGTGATGTAAACTCAATGCTGTACCCTTTAAACGTCGCTTCAACGTGTTGAACTTGGAACGGTGATGTTTTAGGTATAGATTCACGTATTACGCGAGCAATATCTTTCGACAAAAGGGTTGCATCGTCTTCATCCTCCGTGTAAAAACTCATTGTTCCATTGTCTCTTTTAAGGTGGACGCTTTTTTCTATGTATCCTTTAAACTTATTGAAGAACTCGACGCTAGGAAATACAAATGTGAACGAGATCGTGATTAATTTATTTTCACTCTCGAATGCATTAAACCAACGTTCTTGGTAATTCCATAACGTTGGGACAACCAGATGTATATCTACGAGGTTGGAATTACTCTCTTCTGCTATTTTTGTTATCACCTCTGGAGGAAGGTGATAAAGGGGGCAAATTTCCCTCTTATTATCTTGCTTTTTAGGATCTGGGCCTTGTGACATTATGCAAAAACCACGAGTGTTAATGAACCTCTACCTTTTGTATTTTGTTTTCCGACATATATAGATTGATGGAATATATACTATTTCGTCGAAATATCACTCACAAACTCCCTGACTATTTTTGATTGCATTGGCAGACCGAGTGCTATCATTCCTGTTACTACCGCAAGGGATACGACCACCTCACTTCCCGCTGACATGCGGGTCAACATAAACTTGAATGGAGAAACGAACGCCCGGCTAAGTGTAATGAATAGAGATCCAATCTGGAGTAGCCACAGCACTGTGGACAGACATACTATATCTCTATATCTCTTGGTGTGATATATCGATTTAGGTGCCCAAGATATACCCTTGCAAAATGTGTAGTCTTCGACCTCTGAAAACTCTGGTGTGTATGGTAACGCACATGCTATCATAGAGCAAGATGTTGCTCCAAATACAGCAAGATTGCTGCACGTTACTACTATAAGAATCGACGATAGCATTCTTCCTATGGCAGAGAACGACGTCGTTGTTTGAAAGAGTGGAGTATCTGAAAATGCAACCAATATAGAGCATGAAATGTCGATGATTGCCATGCTCCCCCCAAGCTTTGTGAGAGGCGATTCGCCGTGTTTGTGTGGTTTCAATATACAGTTGCGCAATGCGAAGTGTATTGTTGAGAAGACAGATCCAAATATCTCACTCGTTACAATGATACCGTTTCCGTCATTTCTGAGCCGTGGTCCAAGTATAGTAATTACCAAATATCTGGTTATGATCGCTACCAAGCCTATAGATGCATCCATCGCAACATCCTTGAAATATGAATCTCGATTTGTTGAGTATTTTGTATTAGTATTATCCTGTGGTGCAATTCTATTCAAAGCTCTCTTGAGCATTTCTTCTGAATCTGAGCTTTCTTGAGCTGATCGTATGTATGTTATTGTAGCTGCCAGTATCATGAGTAGCAGACGCATTGTTGAAATAAGAAATGCATCATCGGGGTTCATCAAATCTGGTATTCTCGTCAACGTGTTCGTATTCCAAACAGCCATTCTGGCATAGGTGCTATTCTTTATGGAAATAACCATCTCTGCTGATGAAATTAACCGTCTATAAGGCAACGATGCTTCTTGGTGGCATGAACCCTGCGCCGAACAGTCTAACAGGTATGGGCTGTGCATGTAATTTTTTGATGCACAATCTATTCCATTCTCGGCCAGTAGTCTTCGTTGTACCAATTCCGTTTGATCGTTCTCATACAAATATCGGTCTGGTATAGACAGCCAATCAATCTCATGTGAAGCACGTACCGGAAATAGCATAATCTGAGATGCGTTGCATACGAGACTACTCCATTCGTCTGAAGTTGTATATAACCTACCGTTGTTTATTGATATTGGTTTTGACATGTGTACCGAATGCTTTGATTCTGACCAACACAAATGTGTTGTCGTCATCCAATACGTGTACCCTTCCACCAAGTTCATCTCTCCTTTCAGATTTAGAGTGTATACTGATAGTCCAGCTTCCATAGACGCTGCCATGCTTGTCTCCACATATCTAAACGACACAATATGTTGTTGAAACGTATTTGGGTGGCGTGCATATGAAATGTGTGCCACATCCGTGCAAATATTGGATGTTGAATTACAAGTGAGCGTATCTGACTGAGAAACAATACTATTAACAATCCACACAGAGTTGTCATCTTTCGATACAACATTATCGAGACGAACAAGTAACTCGGCTAGACGTACAGGTGTACCAATCGGGACCCATACAGATGCATAATTTGCTTTCCTTGACGCCCTTAAACACATTGCACTCGATGGCATTGAAGCACCAACAATAGTACTTGCAAACCTAAATCGCTGCCCTGAGCTAATTATAGATGTTAATAAGAGTGTCACTATCGCGGACAAAAATCCGGTTGCTGCACCACAAGCAGCAGCGCTGTTCACATTGGTTTCTACCAAGCGTTTAAACTGTGACTTAGATATCACTCCCATCCGGAGAGTGATGTTTACTCAACATAAGGGTACAGCTTCTGCTCTAATTACAATAACAGAACCTTTGACACAATCAGTAGTCGAGCATTACTAGCGCCAACTCTCGTGCATACAACTGAGCAGCCACCGCTACTATAGCACATATATGCCAGAACCCGTGGTGATCAATCATGCACCCCAATTTGGGGAACGTCAAGAAGCTCAGACATGATTTATCCTTGTACAATGCTAACGACCGATCAGGTAGGCGTATAACATGGTCGACCGTCATACCAAAAACCACTACAAGAAATGCAAAAGCTTGTAATATGATGATGCTCACGCCATCTGAGCCATAGTTGTTGATCACACACGGTGTCAATGTAAAGGGAAATAATGTGATAGTAAAACTTGTTGTAACACGCAATGAACCGTGCTCCCCATCCTTGTGCCACCATCTGGTTAATGTGCACGACCCATAAGATCGATCCACGTCAAATGTTGAATCGAAATCAAGACGAAACCTCCTATAGATGAAGAAGCCAGCCGTCAAACCAACAGCTAGTGGCACGTCTAATAGTGAAATTAAGGGTACGTTGGTAAAGTTCTTTGTGAATACACACATGTCAGCAGTTGAAATTAATGCCAAACTTATGTATATCGATCCAAAATCGAGTTGGCGCGTCAACGCTGATATATCTTTATCGGGGGATGTAGCGTGATACAATACAGAGCTGGAAAACGTCAATACATGAGACCATGCTGCAGCAACCGTCCATGCAACCGGAGCTGTAGAAATATCAAATGAAGCACTTCTGAATGTTGCATACACTAAAGCAGCTACAGCAGCTATCAAATGGGACCATGCACTGAAAGATTCTATGTGGCCCTTGTATCCAAAGGGAATCCACTCACCCTTATGGTTTATGGACGCAGGGTTACAACAGCCTCTGCACATGACAACGTGGCACAATTCTCTAATTTTGTTGATTCGTCCGCTCTTTCTTTTGTCAGAATCCCATTTATGTCGGTAGAAATCTACCTCATAATCATTATTACATCCAGAAATTGGAATAGATTGTTCCTGTACTATGGAGGGGGTAATATCCATGGTTAAGGGATACGAACTTAACGGTCTTCCAGAAATGCGATCTTCATATATACGCTGCGATAAATTGGAAACCTTCAGTTGATTCGAAAATGTAAAGGAAAATGAATTCGGATCAACTGAATATGTTCCTTTTGTCTTTATCGTCTGTTGCTCTGTCGGATCGTTATTGTCTAGAGGTTCACATGGATGGCATTGTAACAGTAAGGCATCGAACGGCTGTGTAGCACATGGTAGGTGATCTAGGTTATGGATTCGTGCATTCATATTAGTATTAGTGCTTGTCTTGATTCATATATAACCATGTGAATCATGGTAAATGTGTTCAGTGTAACATTTAAGCTTCAATAGGATAGCGGCACCAAACCAGCTGTATTGTACATGTCGAATACAGTAGAACTCGAAGAGGGGTTTACCGAAGCTCTCATGAGAACCAAATCTGGACGGCTGCTCCACGATCACTCAAAAAACTACATTGCCAAATACTCAGTAAAAGAAAATAATTCTGCGCAACTTCAAGTCACAACGCTGAGAAGAACCCTAATGCACGCCTTGAGGAAATCGTGCAAAGAAATGCCCTTTGGACTTCCCCGAAAATTACCTCGGTTTTTGCTTCTTGCCAATTTCAGTGGTGAAATGGCCATTCTCTATGCAGACACCGAGTTACTAATGAAAAGAGTGTTATCGTCGTGTGGCAACCCCCTTGATACTAAGGCGAGGCTTGACGCATTACAAACTTTCATATCATTTGAGGATTATCATCCAAAACTCGAAGTCGTGGTTCTGTGTACTCTTGTTCAGCCATGGGCCGAGGGCATAGAATCTGGATTCTTCGAAATGCGTACAATTACAAGGAATAAACAGGGAGAGTATATGGATGGGCAACGCGTCTTCACCAGCCTTATGGAATATGCATCTCTGGGTTCAAACACAGAGGAACCATGTTTAAATGATCAGTCTATTCTAAACGTGACAATAGATGATTGGGAAAAAATTGATTCTCTTGCGACAGCAACCTCTGTTGATCTTAACCTAGATACCACATCGGCGGACACGGCTCCTACGACATCTTCCGACCAACGGAGTTGGCAAGATGCTCATAAAATGGACACCAAGCTCGAGCAGGTTCTGCGGAATACTATATCGACGATGCGTTTAGACGCAAAACGCTTGACGGACGAAATGGCAGATGCAAAATCCAAGCTCCAACAAGATCTACAAAATGCAGTTGATGCAGCCAAGGCGCAAGAGCGTGTAACCCAAAAGCAAGCGCTTAACGCATTGCGGGTGAAGGAAGAAAAAATAAACGACGTTACTAAACAGCTCCTTGAGTGTAGAAATGCGTGCTTCAAAGAAGAGAAACGTGTTAAGGATCTACAACGTATTATTGCCACAAAGGATATAGAACACAAGGCAGAAATAGAAAGCAATCGCTTTAAACTTGACGCGTCCAATCAAACATATGCCACCATATCAAAACGGTGTTCATCACTTGAAAAGGCAAATGACGAGCTACGATCAAAAGTGACCAACGTGTCCACCAAAAATGAAAAACTGACTGAAGCCAACACCAAGCTGGAGCGAGAGTCGACATCTATTAAGAAAAAGTATGACAGCATAAACGTATCGTCAACGAAAAAGATACAGGAGCTTCAGTCCTCACTGGAATCGACCCAAAATAAAGTTTGCTACAAGCAAAGCATGTTGCAACAGTTGGAACGATCCGCTGCAGCAGAGCGGGAATCAAATGAAAATGCAAAAAAGGAGATGGACAAGTTAAAATCAATTAAAATCGAACTTAAGACACAACTGTTTACGTTGTGTAATGAGCTTAAGGAATCTGAATCTAAATACAAGACATATTTCACGGATACCTGGCACTTGCATACGACAAAATCTATCGCCAATACACAGACCACTGGTACAGACACAATGATTGACGTGCTATCAACAAGCAAAGAGTCACAGACCGATTTTGACTCTTCTTACACTCCAGAAGTAAGATGTAGAGCGGAGGCTTCAAAACAAGCATTTTCGGCGCTGCTGAAACTGTGCGAACTCACACAAACACCACATTCAGACTATACGCCTCAGTTTCGCGGACACGCTCGTCCACCTTCCTTCAGACCACCAGGACCAAGATGACGATCGATTGAGGGTGGTGTTGGTGGCATGAATAACCCGGGGGTTGGTATGGAAGCCGTCATAGAGTTGGGTGATCTCCCTTGATCTGTACGAGGAGTGCAACAGAGGGATCCCAGAATGGTACCAGTCAACGCCCCAAACCAAAACCCGCGACCCGCCATTTTGATGGAGCTCCTTTCCCCTTCTTATGATGACGACAAATTCATCGCTTATTTTAATTTCCGCGACTTGGTGGGAAAAGGAAACCAATTTGCTGCATGTCTGCGATCATCTGTACGTTCGTTCGGAAATCCGAGATAGAGACAGTGTCAAGTGCATTAAATAAAAAATGCAACTCAGAAGAAGTCACAATGTTT
>MDSV01244371.1_pt1 | contig 36751 bp, 34 predicted proteins | sample 810851 | NCBI WGS metagenome assembly MDSV01 (sample SAMN05326640, study PRJNA326480) | marine metagenome | isolation source: seawater | place: Atlantic Ocean: North East | collected 2012 | reverse complement strand
TGTGGTAAGAGCACACCGGTTTTTTGGTAACAAAAAACGCATGGCAAACCCCACTGGGAGCAAGGCTAAATAGAGATGACATTGCATTATTGCTAAAAACAGTCTTTAGTTCGTCATCTGGGTTAGCTGCTTGAGCTTAAGCGCAAGTTTAAGACTAGATAAATAACATCTTAAATGACAGAACCCGGCTTACAGACTATCTGGCAATCCTTATTATTTTTCACAAATGTTCTGTTTTTGTATTCATTTCATAAAAAACTAATATGTTGACTACAATTTATAAAACCCATAATATCCCATGAAATCCCAATAAGGAGGATTTTTGAAGATATTTAAAATAGGGTTACAACCAAAAAGTTTATTTTGTGACTCTCTTTATGCGTGTGGAGTAAAAGAATATGTTTTTATCAAGCTTCGAAAACAAATTAGACAAAAAAGGGAGGGTTTCAGTGCCTGCAACGTTTAGATCCCACTTAAACTCTCTTGGTTATAACGGTTTTATTTCTTATCCGTCATTTAATCACTCAGCTTTAGAATGCTGTTCCCAAGATAGAATTGAAAAACTTTCAAACACAATAGATAGTTTAAATCCATTTGAAGATAAAAGAGATTATTTTGCAACTTCAATACTTTCCGAAAGTGTAAACTTACAATTTGATAGCGAAGGCAGAGTTTCTTTTACAGAAAAATTATTAAATCATGCAGATATAAAAAATAATGTCTTATTTGTAGGTTTAGGAAAAACTTTTCAAATATGGGAACCAAAGACTTTTGAGAAATTTAAAAAATTTGCAAGAAAAAAAGCTTATCAAAACAGATCAAATTTAAAATGGGAAAACAAACAAAAAAGGGAGGAAGCATGACAATAAATATAGGTGGAGGAGAGTTAAAGGAATTAAAACCGAGAATTTTGGTTTTAGGTGTTGGTGGAGCAGGAGGAAACGCAATTAATGCTATGATTGAGTCTGGTTTACAGGGAGTAGAATTTGTTGCTGTGAACACTGATGCCCAAGATTTAAAAATGAACAAAGCTGATGCAAAAATTCAAATAGGAATGAATTTAACAAAAGGGTTGGGAGCTGGAGCAAAAAATGATATCGGACAGGCCGCTGCAGACGAGTCTTTAAATGAAATTGTAAGTTACATACAAGGTAGTAATATGATTTTTATTACTGCAGGTATGGGTGGTGGCACAGGAACTGGTGCATCTCACGTAATTGCAAGAGCGGCTAAGGAACTAAATATCCTCACTGTGGGAGTAATTACTCTCCCTTTTTCTTATGAAGGTCCTAAGAGAATGAGAAGAGCTTTACAAGGTTGGGAAGAATTAAAAAAACATCTTGATACTTCTATAGTAGTTCCTAATCAAAATCTTTTTAAAATTGCTAGTGAAGCCACAACTTTTGAACAATCGTTTGCGTTATCAAATGATGTTCTAAAGCACGGCGTGCAAAGTGTTACTGATCTAATGGTAAGACCGGGATTAATAAATTTAGATTTTGCTGATGTAGAAACTGTAATGAGTTCTATGGGTAAAGCTATGATGGGAACTGGTGAGGCTGAAGGTGAAAACAGAGCCACAGCAGCAACTGAAATGGCTTTGAACAATCCTTTAATAGATGACTATTCATTAAAAGGAGCTAAAGGATTATTAGTGAATATTACCGGAGGAAAAGACATAACTCTTTTTGAAGTTGACCAAGCTGTTAATAAGATTAGAGCCGAAGTAGATCCAGAAGCTGAGCTTATATTTGGAGCAATAAAAGATGAAGATTTAGCTGGCAAGATGAGAGTATCAATTGTTGCCACATCTTTAGATGGCCAAGCTCCAGAGTCTAAAACAGTATTAAATATGGTTAATAGAATTCAAAATCGAAATCACGGTTATTCTGAAGGTCTATTTTCTAAAAATACTCAAATAGAGAGCAACACACTTAATTCTATTGATGGGGCAACTGCCTTAAAATTAGATGAAAAGTTTGAAGTTGCTAAAGAGCCTGAGCAGAAAAACTTACAAGAGCAAACAACAAATGAAGATATAAAGATTGAAAATGAAATTCCATCTGGTGTTTCTATTGAAAGTGCTTCATATGTGGAAAACAATATTGACTCTAAACCTTTTACAAGCTCAGAAATTAATCAAGAAGCATCCCTAAGCATTTCTGAAACAGAGGAACATACACCTCAGTTATTCGATGACAGCGAGTCTGCTTCAATTGAAAACGAGGAAAAGGTTGAAGAAATAGATAATCCACAAACTGAAAAGCTTTTTGAAAGTGATAGCAATAACGAAGAAGAGGATTTCGAAATTCCTGCTTTTCTAAGAAGACAAAAATTTTAATGTGGATTTTTAGGAAGCATGAACGCCCCCATCTCATCACTGGAAATTTCCCATTTTCCGGTGATGTTAAATGAGGTAATTAATATTTGCTCTCCAGAAAAAGGAGGTAGTTTCATCGACTGCACTTTTGGTGGAGGAGGTTATTCTAAAGAACTACTTAAATTTAGCAATACAAAGGTCATCGCTTTAGATCGAGATAAAAATGTTAGTCCTAGGGCAAAAAAAATAAAAGAAAAATATTCAAATCGTTTTTTATTTTATAATGAAAAATTTAGTAATTTAGACAAATTACTAGATGAGAAATATAAAGCCGATACAATTATATTTGACTTGGGCCTGTCTTCTTTTCAATTAATGGATTTTAATAGAGGTTTTTCATTTAAATCTAAGTCTAAAATAGACATGAATATGGGCTTGTCATCCATTTCAGCAGAAGAAATTTTAAATAATTATGATGAAAAAAATTTAAAAATGATAATAAAAACATTTGGAGATGAAAAAGAGGCCTCTAAAATAGTCAAAAATATCATTCGAGCTAGGAATAAAAAAAGAATATCAACTGTATCTGAACTAGTAGAAATAATTAAAAAAAGTAAGAAAAAAAATTTTTCAAAAAAAATAAATGTTTGTACAAAAACTTTTCAAGCTTTAAGAATTTATGTAAACAAAGAAATAACTGAATTAATCGAAGGGATCGTTAAAGCGACAAAGCTTGTAAAATGCGGAGGAAAATTAATTATTATTAGCTTTCATTCAATCGAAGATAAAATTGTTAAATATTATTTTAAAAATTATTCTCAAAATAAATCTAAACCTTCAAGATATTTGCCAGATGATAGAAGTAAACAAATAATCTTATTTGAAGATTATAAGAACAACTTGCTGAAACCTACGGAAAAGGAAATAAAGGCAAATCCTCCTTCAAGATCAGCTAAGCTAAGATTTGCAACGAGAAATAATGAAGATTTTGTTCAACCCCATGAACTTAAAAATAAATTTAAAAAGTACTTAGATCTGGAGAATAACAATGCTTAATAGAAAACTTTTTTTTTCTTTAATAATTTTTTCAATTTTAATTACTTTTACTTCTGTAATTAAAAACAAAACAAGGTTAATAGAAAAAAATATATATAATTATGAAAAAAAAGTTAGCAATCTTCAAAATAATTTATACGAAGCAGAATTAGACTATTACTATCTATCTTCACCAGAGATTCTTTCTAGGAATATTTTAGAATACAGTGATACAGAGTATTCAAGCATAGAATACTCAAGAATTTATTTTAGTTTAAAGCAATTTTTATCTGAAAAAGAAAAAACTACCAAGGCATTTATTTATGAAAAAAAGAAAAAATAAATATTTTAATAAAAATCAAAAAAGTTTTTATTTTGAAGATTATCTAGAAACTAGTTTGAAAAAAAAAATATATCTAAATCATTCATTTCTGAAGATAGGATTTATGTTTTATTTTTTGTATTTTTTTGTTTAATTTCAATTTTTTCAATAAAAATTGCATTTATTTCTATTCAAGAACCTCAGTTTTTAGAAAGTAAAAAAAACAAATTACATTTTTTACCCCTAAGAAGAGACATTATAGATAGAAATGGTGAAATTATATCTAGAAATGTAAAATCTCACCATGCTGCTATAAAACCAAATCTAATCATTGATAAAGAAAAATTTCTAATAAATATAAAACTAAATTTTCCAGAAATTAACCATCAAGAATTAAAAAAAAATTTAAATAAGAAAAAATATTTTTATCTAAAAAAACGTATAACCGAAGAAGAAAAAAATAAATTATGGAGTTTGGGAGAAAAAGGTATACTATTTGAAACAACTCAATCAAGAATTTACCCTCATGCTGAACTTTATAGCCACATACTAGGACAGATTGATGATGATAATTATGGAATTTCTGGTATTGAAAAATATTTTGACGACGATTTAAAAAATTTAAAAAAAATTCACACACCACTAAGCTTAACTTTAGATACAAATATTCAATATTTAATTAAAAAAGAATTAGAAAAAGCCTTAAATGATTTTTCAGCAAAAGGTGCAGCCGGACTTTTAATGGACATAAACACTGGAGAAGTTTTATCATTAGTTTCTTTACCTGATTACAATATAAATCTTAGAAAGGATATAAAAAGTAGAGACTATACAAATAAAATTACCAAGGGTGTTTTTGAACTAGGTTCTGTTTTTAAAACTTTTACAGTAGCCCTGGCTTTAGATAAAAAAATATATGAACCAAATTCCATAATTAAAAATATTCCTAAAAGTATAAAATGTTCAAAATACAAAATTTCCGAACACGATGAATTACCCAAAAATCTTTCAGTTAAAGATATTCTAATAAGATCTTCAAATATTGGTTCGACTATAATTGCAAAAAAAATAGGAGAAGAGAACTACAAAGAATTTCTAAAAAAACTTAATTTATTAGAACCTCTAGATTTTCAATTAGATGAGATAGGAAGACCTCTAAACTTTAGGTGGGATAAATGTAAACTTGAAACAGTTTCTTTTGGTCACGGTATTACAACTACACCTCTTCAAGCAGCCGCCGCATATGCATCTATCTCTAACGGAGGATATTCTATTAAACCTTTTTTAAAAACAAATAATAAAATTGAACAAGATGTAAAAAATAATAAAAAAATTGTATCTGAAGAAACGAGCAAAAAAATAAATTCTATTCTTAGAGAAGTTGTTACTGATAAAAATGGAACTGCTAGTTTAGCTGATATTTTCGGCTTTGATGTTGGTGGAAAAACAGGAACAGCTAAGAAAAATTTTAAAGGAGAGTATTCTGATGAAAAGTTAAATACGTTTATCTCTCTTTTTCCTATGCATAAACCAAATTATATTTTGCTTGTTTTACTAGATGAACCCAAGCCAGCACCTCAATTGGTATATACTTATAGAGGAAAAAAAATATCTAATATAACTAGGGACGAATCTGGATGGAATTCCGTCTATGTTGCTGGCAAAATTATAAAAAAAATTGGACCTATTTTAGCCATAAATAGCAACGAGGTTTATAACAACCATGTTGTTAAAAAAATTAATAAATAATCTTCCTTCTAATATTAAGAATATTAATATTAGAAATTTAGCTTTGGACAGCAGAAAGGTAAAAAAAGGTGATTTATTCTTTGCCTTAAAAGGAAGTGTATCAAACGGAAATTTATTTATAGATGAAGCTGTTAATAAAGGAGCAAGAGCAGTAATTTGTTCCAAAAATACTAATGTTAAAAATAAGAAAAAAAATATACCGGTAATAAAAGTTAAAAACCCTAGAGAGTGTTTAAACTTTGCTTGTTCAAAATTTTTTAATAAAAAGCCAAAAAATATTATAGCTGTAACAGGAACCAATGGAAAAAGTTCTGTGGCGGATTTTTTCCTTCAGATCTTGACAAACTGTAGGGTTCCAGCAGCCTCAATTGGGACACTTGGGATTAAAAAGAAAAAAAGAACCAAAAAAACTAATCTTACAAGTTTAGATATAATTTCACTTCACAAAGAGTTGTTTGAATTAAAAAAATCAAAAATAGACAATGTAATTATCGAAGCATCTAGTCATGGTCTAGCCCAAGGGCGACTTAATGGAATTAATTTTAAAGCTGGAATTTTCACCAATTTTACCCAAGACCATCTTGATTATCATAAAAATATGAAAAATTACTTTAGTTCAAAAACTATCCTTTTTTCTAAGTTATTAGATAAGAAAAAAATTTTCATCACCGATAAAGAAATTAATGGTTTTTCAAAGTTAAGAAAGATAGCAAAAAAGAGAAAATTATATTTAAGAACTATTGAAAAAAATCCTTTAGTTGATTTGACTAAGGCTTCATTAATAGGAAAATTTCAAATAAAAAATCTTTTAATGTCCATTTTAGCGGCTCGAACCTGTGGACTAAGCATTAAAAAGATAAATTTAGTTATAAAAAAAATTAAAAGTGTAAATGGAAGATTAGAGCTAATAAGAACTTTACCAAATCAAGCAAAAATTTTTATTGATTACGCACATACACCAGATGCTCTATTAACTGTTCTCCATTCTTTAAAAAATCATTACAAAAATAAAATTTCACTAGTCTTTGGTTGTGGCGGCGAAAGAGATAAGAAAAAAAGAAAAATTATGGGAAAAATTGCTAAAAATCTTTGCAGCAAGATATATGTAACTGATGATAATCCACGAAATGAAAATCCTCAAAAAATAAGAAAAATGATAACTAGTGTATTAAAAAAAACAAATTATAAAAATATTGGAAATAGAACGAAAGCAATTAAAGCTGCTATTCAAAATTCAGAAGCATCAGAAATTATTTTAGTTGCGGGAAAAGGCCATGAAACAAACCAAGATTATGGAAAAAAAATTATTAAGACTTCTGACAAATCAATAATTAAAAAGACAATTGTTAAAAAATTGAGATTTAATAAAAATAAATATAATGAATATTTAAATTCAAAAATTTTAAATAAAATAGTTGGTAAAAATAAAAGATTTAAATTTAAAGGTGTTTCCATTAATTCTAAAGAAATTAAAAAAGGAAACCTCTTTGTTTGTATTAAAGGGAAAAATAAAGACGGACATGACTATATTTCAGAAGCTTTAAAAAGAGGTTCTAATTATTGTGTTGTGTCAAAAAATATTAAAAATATTCACAAAAAAAAATTAATAAAATTCAAAAATACAAATACTTTTTTGAATAGACTAGCTTATATTAAAAGAGATTATTCCAAAACCAAGATTATAGGTGTGACTGGAAGTTCGGGAAAAACAACTTTAAAAACATTATTAGGAAAAATGTTAAAAATTTTCGATAGCACTTACTATTCTCCAAAATCTTTCAATAATCACTATGGAGTACCATTAAGTTTATCAAACTTAGAGCATGAACATGTCTATGGAGTTTTTGAAATAGGCATGAGCAAACCAGGAGAAATTGATACCCTTTCAAAACTGGTTAGACCAGATATAGGAATCATCACAAATATTGCGCAAGCTCATATTGAAAATTTTAAAGACATTAAGGGGATAGCTAAGGCAAAAAGTGAAATCATAAAAAATATAAATGAAAATGGGGTTTTAATATTAAATAGAGACGATAAATTTTATAAATATTTAAAAAATATTGGAAAAAATAAAAAAATAAAAATTATTTCTTTCGGAATTTCAAAAAAATCAGATATTTGTTTGATAAAGAATAAAAAGACTAAAAATACAAATTTTCTTAAAATTAAAGCTGTTGATGAAACCTTTGTTTTAAAAGTAAAAAATAATCAAAATTTTAATTTAAGTAATATTCTATGCTGTATTTCAGTATTAAAATCTTTAAATCTAGATATAAAAAAAGTTAAAAATTTTTTTGAAAATACCAATCCCTTGATGGGTAGAGGAAAGATACACCAAGTAAACAGATACAAAACTAAGTTTAAATTGATAGATGAAAGCTACAATGCAAATCCACTTTCTGTTAAAAATTCAATTATAAATCTGTCTAATATTAAGAAAAGTAAGAGTAAAAAATATATATTACTTGGAGATATGCTTGAATTAGGCAAGAAGTCAGATTTTTACCATAAAAATCTGTCAAAAATTATTAACAATACTAATATAGACAAGTTATTTGTATATGGAGATAAAGTGATAAAAACTTATAAATATACAAAAAAGAATAAACAAGGAAATATTTTGCAAAACATAATTGATTTTGACGATGTATTTTCAAATATAATAAAAAGAAATGATTATTTAATGATTAAAGGATCTAACGCTACTGGTTTAAATAAGTTATCTAAAAATATAATAAAAGGAACAGCAAATGTTGTATAGCTTTTTAACCTCACTTGTAGATAGTTATTCTTTTTTAAATGTATTTAAATATCTGACATTTAGAACTGGTCTTTCACTCATTTCCTCACTAATTATTGTTTTTTTAATAGGTGGCCCATTAATTAGAATTTTTTCAAGAAATCAAATAACCGGACCCATTAGACAAGATGGGCCAATCGACCATATTATAAAAAAGTCAGGTACTCCAACTATGGGTGGGATAATAATTATTTTAGGCATAATTTTTAGCACTCTTCTTTGGGCCGATCTAAGTAATATTTTTATATGGACATTAATCTTTGTTTCTTTATCGCTTGGGGCACTAGGATTTATTGACGATCTATTAAAAATTAAATTTGAAAATTCTAGAGGCTTGAATTCTAAATTAAAATTTTTTGGCCAGCTTATAATAGGACTTGTAGCTTTATTAATTTTAATAAAATATTCAGATCATGAATATTTGTTTAACTTGTATTTTCCTTTCTTTAAAAACTTAATACTCCACATGGGTTTATTTTTTATTCCCTTTGCTTTATTTGTAATTATAGGTTCTTCAAATGCTGTAAACTTAACAGATGGATTAGATGGTTTGGCAACCGTACCAATAATGCTAGTAGCATTATCCTTTACTTTGATAAGCTATGTAGTCGGTAACACAATTTTTTCAGAGTACTTGCAAATACAATATATTCCTGATGTTGGTGAAATATCTATTTTTTGCGGTTCTATCGTGGGTTCTTGTCTTGGTTTCCTTTGGTATAATGCTCCTCCTGCAAAAATCTTTATGGGAGATACTGGATCTTTATCTCTAGGCGGGTCTTTGGCTGCAGTAGCAATTATTGTAAAACACGAAATAGTCCTTGCTATTATTGGTGGGTTGTTTGTTTTGGAAACTGTCTCTGTAATTATTCAAGTGATTTCATTTAAACTCACAGGAAAAAGAGTTTTTATGATGGCGCCTATACATCATCATTTTGAAAAAAAAGGATGGGCCGAGTCAACAATAGTAATTAGATTTTGGATTATTTCTATTATTTTAGCTTTAATAGGGCTAGCTACACTAAAACTTCGTTAATTGATGATTTTACCAAAATTATTAAGCAAAAAAAAATTTGCAATATATGGTCTTGGAACTACAGGAAGTTCAGTAATTCATTATTTCAAAAAAAACAACTTTAAAGATTTTTTTATTTGGGATGATAACAAAAAAATAAGAAATAATTTCAAGAAAAAAATTAATTTAAAAGAATTTTCAAAAAAATTAAAAGAAGTTGACTTTATAATTTTAAGTCCCGGAATTAATATTAAGAAAGCAAAGTTTAGAAAACAGTTAATGAAAAATAAGCATAAAATAATTACTGATTTAGATTTATTTTTTATGAGTGGAGTAAAAAACAAAACTATCGTTGTAACTGGAAGTAACGGAAAATCAACAACCTGCAAGATTATAGAACACATGTTGAGAAAAAGTAATATAGACTCCCAGTTAGGGGGCAATATTGGCACTCCAGTTTTAAGCCTTAGAAAAAGAAAAAAATCAATATTTGTAATAGAGGCTTCATCATATCAATTAGCTTATTCAAAATTTGTAAAACCTACCTATGCTATAATATTGAACATTAGTAATGATCATCTTGATTGGCATGGCAGTATGAATAATTATGTAAATTCAAAAATGAAAATTTTTTCACTTCAAGATAAAAAAGGTTTTGCTTTATTAAATGATAACAAATTAATAAAAAAATTAAAAAAAAAAGGTTTTTCAAGTAAACTAAAACTTGTTTCTATAAAACCATACAAAAAGATTCAAAGAAGCATTGAAAATAGTCTCTTAAACTCAGGCGCCAATGAAAAAAATATGTGTTTTGTATATGCCCTTTCAAAAATATTAAGAATTAAGGACAGTCTTTTTATTAAATCTCTTAAGTCTTTTAAAGGTCTTCATCATAGACATGAGATTTTTTATAAAAAAAGAAATGTTAAATTTATCAATGACTCTAAAGCCACTAGTTTTGAAGCAAGCAAGTTTGCTCTTATGAATAATGAAAATATTTTTTGGATTGTTGGGGGTTTACCAAAAATGAAAGACAAATTTTATTTTAAAAATATAAAAAAAAATATAATTAAAGCATATATTGTTGGAAAGAATGTTAATTTTTTTAAAAATGAGTTAAAAAAAAATGTTAATTTTGAAATATCAAAAACATTGAAAAGAGCTTTGATTCAAATTTTTAAAAAAATTAAAAAATTAAACTATAATAAAAAAATTACAGTTTTATTAAGTCCTGCAAGCGCATCATTTGACCAGTACAGAAATTTTGAGGAAAGAGGAAATAATTTTAAAAAATTGGTAAAACTTTATGCAAATAAATCCCTTTAAGGAAACCGCTAATAATTATTGGCGAAATATTGATAAAAAAATTTTGTTTAGTTTTATTTTATTATTTATCTTAGGTCTCTTTTTTTCATTTGCATCTACCTCATCATTGGCAGGGGAAAGATTCGAAAAAGACTACTATTTTTTCTTTATGAAACATTTAACTTTTGTTCTCTCTTCTTTAATAATAATGTTTTTAATATCTTTTCTTGAAATAAATTTTTTAAAAAAAACTATAATTCCTATATTTATAATTCTATTTATTACTTTAATTCTTGTCCCGTTAATTGGAATAGAAGTTAAAGGGTCTAAGAGATGGTTGAGTTTATATTTCTTTCGTTTTCAGCCAATTGAATTTATAAAACCATTTTTTATTTTAATTACAGCAACTATCTTAACAGCCGGTAATCAAAAAACCTCAAACACTTCTTATTTTTTTAGTTTTTTATTATTATTATCAATAATCATACTTTTGGTTAATCAACCAGATATAGGCCAATCTATACTTCTAATTGGTTCTTGGATGTCTATTGTATTTATATCTGGGATAAATATTATTTATATAATAAGTTTTTTTGCTTTATCTATAGCATCTTTCGCTAGCCTGCTTATGTTATTTCCAGAAAAATTTGGATATATAATTAATAGATTGTCCGCATTCTTTGATCCAAATAAAGGAGACAGCTTTCAGTCTCAAAAAGCTTTAGATGCAATTAAACAAGGCGGTTTAAAGGGACAGGGAATGGGAGAAGGTATTTTAAAAGACAGTGTCCCTGAGGCGCATACAGATTATATTATAGCAGTTATCGCGGAAGAATTTGGATCAATCATTTCAATATTTTTGATTTTAATTTTTTTATATATTTCTCTTAGAATTATAAAAGTAACCGTATCGGAAATTGATAAGAATTTAAAAATCTCACTTTGTGGACTTTCTTCTTTATTAATATTTCAAACCTTTATTCATATTGGGGTTAACACAAGCTTATTGCCTACCACAGGCATGACACTACCTTTTTTAAGTTATGGAGGATCTTCACTTTTTGGTAGTGCAATTTTGGCAGGGGTAATTTTAAATTATACAAAAAATAGATATGGAGATAATGAGTTATAAAGAAATAATAATAGCTACCGGTGGTACTGGAGGCCATATTTTTCCTGCCTATAGCTTGGCCCGGTATTTTATAAAAAATGGATCTTCAGTAAATATTATAACTGATAATAGAGGTATGAAATTTCTTAAAAATTTTAAGGACTTAAAAATAGAAATTATTAACTCAGAGACAATTTTTAAAAAAAATCCGATTTATATTATTTATTCTTTCATTATAGTTTTTTATGCAATCATAAGATCGTTTATTTTTTTATTAAAAGTTAAGCCAAAAATTGTATTTGGAATGGGAGGTTATTCATCATTCCCAGTTTGTCTAGCAGCTAAAATGTTAAGGATACCCTTTATTATTTACGAAAATAATTTAGTTATTGGAAAAGCCAATAAGTTTCTTCTTCCTTTTGCAAAGAAAATGTTTGTTTCTTATTCTGAGTTAGAGGGAGTAAATGAAAAATATAAACTTAAAATTGCACATATTGGCAATATAGTTAGAGATAATATTCTAAATTTTAATAAAAAAAATATTGATTTTAAAAATAAACAAATAAGTATTTTAGTATTAGGAGGAAGCCAAGCAGCTAAGTCATTCGGAGAAATTTTACCAGATATTTTTGAAAAATGTATGGCCGAAGAAATCGTAATAAAAATTTATCAACAATGTCTTTCGAGTCAAAAAGAAAATTTAGAGAAAAAATATAAATCAATGAAAGTTGAATATGAACTTTTTAATTTTACTGAAAATCTTTTATATTATTTTGATAAAACTGATTTAGTAATAACTAGAGCTGGCTCCTCTATGATGGCTGAACTTTTAAATTGTAAAATACCATTTGTTTCTGTGCCTTTTCCCTATGCCGCAGACAACCACCAATTAAAAAATGCAAAATTTTTTGAAAAAAAAGGTTATAGTTTTTTAATTGAAGAACATGAAATTGGGGTTAAGTTATTTTCATTGATTAAGTCTATTTATAAAGATAAAAATTTGTTAAATCAGATGATAAATACTCAAGGTGCTTATTCAGATAAATTAGTTTTTAAAAAAATTAAAGATCAAATTAAAGAATTAATTAATGACTAGTATTAATATTGGAAAAAAAGAAATTATTCACTTCGTAGGTATTGGAGGAATAGGAATGAGCGGTTTGGCTCAAGTAATGAAAATTATGGGATTTAAAATTCAAGGTAGCGATCTAGGTAAAAATAAAAATACAGAAAATTGCCAAAAAATTGGAATTAGAATATTTAACGGTCATTCCAAAAAAAATATTTCAAAATCAACCATAATTGTAAAATCTACAGCTATTAAAAAAAATAATATTGAATTAGTAGAGGCTAGAAAAAGAAAATTACCAATTTATGAAAGAGCAGAAATGTTAGCAAACATAGTTGCTCTAAAGAAGAATATAATTGTTACTGGATCGCATGGCAAAACAACTACCACATCTTTAGTTGCAAAAATTCTATCAGAAGCAAGCTTAGACCCAACTATTATTAATGGAGGGGTTATAAATTCTATAAAAAGTAATGCAAAATTTGGAAAAGGAGAATGGGCTGTCTTAGAAGCAGACGAGTCGGACGGGAGTTTTTTAAAGTTACCTTTTAACTACTCGGTTGTAACAAATATAGATGATGAACATTTAGATTACTATAAAAATTATCAAAATTTAAAAGAAGCTTTTAAAAAATTTATTAACAAAACTCCTCCTATAGGAAAAACAATATTATGTTTAGATGATACTGGTTTAAAAAAAATTATATCAGAAATTAAAACAAAAAATTATTTAACATACGGTTTTAGTAATAAATCAAATTATCAAATAATAAATTCAAAATATGACTTAAATAAATCAAAATTTGACTTAAAAATTCAAAGCTACGGGTCAAAAAAGATAACCATAAAAGATATAAATTTAAATTTAATTGGCAAACACAATATTTTAAATGCTACAGCAGCTATAGCAATATGTTTAAATTTAGGGGTTAAGATTAATATTATTAAAAAAGCACTAAGAAATTTTTCAGGTGTACAAAGAAGACTAACTAAAGTTTTTGTAAGAAAGGGAGTGGAATTTTATGATGACTATGCTCACCATCCTACAGAAATAAAATCTGTTTTAGAGGGATTAGGAAAAGTTTATAAAAAAAGAAAGTTAATTTGTGTTTTCCAACCTCACAGATACTCAAGGATAAAAAGTCTTAAAAAAAAATTTGCATCAAGTTTTGTTATTTCAAACTTAGTTTTGCTTTGTCCAATTTATGCCGCTGGTGAAAAAAGAGACAAAACCTACAGTCAAATTAAACTAGGAAGATTAATATCTAAATATTCAAAGGTTCAAGTAATTAATGTAAAAAATGAATTAGAAATAAAAAAATATTTTCAAAAAAATTTAATAAACAATGAAATTGTCATTGGTATGGGAGCTGGGTCTATATCAAAATGGATACGTGAACTAGAACACAAGTTATGAGCAATGAATTTAGCACTTTAGAAAAAATTTACGGAAAAAAAGTAATAAATAATGAAAAATTATCTAAACATAGTTGGTTTAATTTAGGGGGGCCAGCTGAAATATTCTTCAGACCAGATAACACTAATGATTTGTCCTCTTTTTTAAAACAATTCAAAAAGTATAAAAAAAAAATAAATATTGTTGGAGCTGGTTCAAATATATTATTTAGAGATGGCGGAGTAAAAGACATAACTATAAAATTAAGTTCCAAATTTTCTTATGTAGAGTTAATGGGTAACAATATCATCAAGGCTGGAGCAGCCACATTAGATAAAAAAATATCGGACTTTGCCACTGAAAATTCTTTAACTGGATTTGAGTTTTTGTCATGTATTCCTGGATCGATAGGTGGAGGAATTATAATGAATAGCGGATGCTACGGAGATGATATTTCTAAAATTTTATATTCCGTAGAAGTAATAGATCAAGAAGGAAATTTAAAAAATATTAAAAAAGATGAAATTGAATTTTTTTATAGAGGGTGTAGTTTGCCAGAAAATTTAATTATTTTAAGTGTAAAATTAAAAGGAAAAAAGTCTTTTTTAGATTCAGTAAAGAAAAAACAAATTGAATTAATCCAAAAAAAAAAAGGACTCTCAACCAACCAGAGTAAAAACTTGCGGAAGTACTTTTAAAAATCCTATTAATAAAAAAGCTTGGGAACTCATAAAAGAGTCAAATTGCGCTAAGATGTCGGTAGGCCATGCAAAAATATCTGAAAAACACTGTAATTTTTTTGTTAATGAGGGCAAAGCAACATCGTTTGAAATTGAAGAATTAATTAAACAAGTTAAAAAAAAAGTACTAGAGAAAACTGGAATAAATTTAGAATTGGAAATAAAAATTATAGGTTCTAATTAAAGCTTAATGAAAAAAAGAAAAAAAACAATATTGGTAGTACTAGGGGGGACCTCAAGAGAAAGAGATATTAGCTTAGAAACTGGCAAAGCTTGTATTAAATCAATTAAACGTTTGGGATATAATGTTAAAGTTTTTGATCCAGCTAAAAAATTTTTTAACGAAATAAATAAAAAGGAGGTTGATATAATATTTAATGCATTGCATGGAAGAGATGGCGAAGATGGAACTGCTCAAAGTTATTTCGAGTATTTACAAATTCCTTATACTCATTCTGGTGTACTATCCTCTATGAATGCTATGGACAAAGTAATATCTAAAAAAATCTTTAAAAAAAATAAACTCAAAACTCCTAAATATTTTATTATAAAAAACAAAACTTTAAATAAAAATACTTTAAAAAACTATGTTAAAAAATATTCTTTAAATTTCCCTATAGTAATAAAACCATCCAATGAAGGATCAAGCATTGGAGTAAAAATTTGTAAAAATTACAATGAATTAAAAAGATCATTTGGTCTATTAAAAAAAAACTATAAAACTTTAATTTTTGAAAAATATATTGGAGGTCAAGAAGTGCAGGTAGCTGTAATGAATGGTAGGGCATTAGGAGCAATTGAACTAAAGCCCAAAAGAAAATTTTATGATTATACGGCTAAATATTTTAAATCGGCAAAAACAAAACATATTATGCCAGCAAATATTTCAAAAAAAAAATATCTAAAAGTTTTAAAAATAGCTGAAAGAACTCATAAGGCTCTTAAATGCAGAGGGGTAACCAGATGTGATTTTAAAATATTAAACAATAAATTTTATTTACTTGAAATTAATACACAGCCCGGAATGACCAATTTGTCCCTTGTTCCCGAAATAGCCAAGTACAGAGGAATATCTTTTGATAATCTTGTTAAAAGAATTATTTTGGATGCAAGCATCGGCAGATGATTAAACCAATAAAATTTTTAAGCTTATTTTTACTTTTAACACTTTTTTCAACATACATACCAAATCATAAAACAGAGAATAAAAGTGTTTTTTTCTCTATAAAAAACATTGAAGTTGAAAACGCAAAAATTTTAGATTCGGATGTGATAATAAAAGAAATAGAGTCTATTAAAGGAAAAAATTTACTTTTTATAAATCGAAAAACAATACAAGATAATCTTGTTAAATTCGATTTTATATCAAACTTTAGAGTAAAAAGAATTTATCCCGATACTATAAAAATATTAATTTTTGAAAAAAAACCAGTAGCAATTTATTTAGATGGAAAAAATAGGTTTTACATTTCAGAAAAAGGCAGTCTAATCAAGTTTATTGAATTAAAAGATTTTAAAGATTTACCTATGGTATTTGGAAAAAAAATTAATTTTAAAAAAATTTTTATAGAGTTAAAAAAAGTAAATTTTCCAATAAATGAAATTAAGTCATTTCATTATTTTGATATAGGTAGATGGGATATAACTTTAAAAAATGATAAAGTAATAAAATTGCCAACGAACAACTATATCCAGAAGTTAAAAAATTTTATTTTAATAAGTAATGATAAAAGTTTTGATCAATATAAAATATTTGATTATAGAGTAAAAGACCAGTTAATTTTAAATTAAATTATGCAAATTGATCAACCCTATTTATTTGTAGAAATAAACGATAAAAATTTTATTTTTTTAGTTGTTCAGTATAATCAAGACTTAGAATTTAAAATTTTACATTCGACTATAACTCCATCACAAGGAGTGATTAATGGAAAAATAACTGATGTTCTTCTGTCAAATAAAATAATAAAAGAAACAGTTGAAAAAATAGAAAAAAAAATTAACTATATTTTCAAGAACGTAACTGTTATTTGTGATCAACAAGATTTTAGTTGTGTTAATATATCTGGTTTTAAAAAACTAAACGGTTCACAAATCTCGAATGAAGATATTTCCTACATACTAAATAATATAAAAAAAACAATAATAGAAAATCAACCAGAAAATTCTCTAGTCCATTTATTTAATTCAAATTTTGTTTTAGATAAAACTTCTTTAGATAAATTACCTACAGGTTTGTATGGGGAATTTTATAATCAGCATATGACTTTTTTTTTATTATCTAAAATAAATCTTAAAAATCTTAAATTAGTTTTTAATAATTGTAGCTTAAATATTGAAAGAATAATTTTTAAATCTTTTGCCGAAGGAATATATTTTATAAATAAAAGAAGTCTTAATAATTCATTTGCATTAATTAATATAGAGAAAAATAAAAGCAATATTTCATTTTTCAAAAATTTTTCTCTTATTTATTATGAAACTTTTCCTTTTGGAACTGATATTATTTTAAAAGATGTTTCAAAACTTTGTACACTTAACTTTTTTGAAGTTGAAAATATTTTTGAAGAAATTTGTTTTGATAAAATTCAATTAGAAAATAAAGATAACTATTTAGATAAAAATTTTTTTAAAGAATCTTCTTTTAGAAAAATAAGTTTAGGACATCTAAAAGATATAATAAAAGCTAGGACAGAGGAAATTGCTAATTTAATTTATAAAAAAAATATAAATTTAAAACACCTATTAGATGGAAATAAACATATTCATTTGAAGTTAGAAGATTTGAAGATTTTTAAAAATTTAAATAAAAGCTTTGAAAAATTATTTTCTGAAGAAATTCAAACTATAGTTGAAGAAGTAGAACAGAATGAAAAAATGAATGCTTGCTATGGTTCAGCTGAGCTAATAGGTCGAGGATGGGAAAGAGAAGCAATTCCAATAATTCAAACAAAAAAGTCAATTATTTCAAGATTATTTTCAACATTTTTTAAATAGTAAGTGTCTGTATTTTTTTGAAACATTAGTTGTTTTTTTTAAATAAAAACAAATCTATATAAAAAGATCGTGAATAAACTAAATCAAAAAACATTAAAAGAACCTATAGAACTTAAAGGTGTTGGCTTACATAATGGTGTAATGGCTAATCTTTACATCAAGCCAGCAGAACCAAATTTCGGTATTAAGTTCAAAAGAACGGATCTTCAAGAAAATAATTTGATAGATGCAAACTATAAAAATGTAAGAGAGCCAGTACTTTGTACAAAGATAAAAAACTCCAATGGTGTGTCCGTCGCAACGATCGAACATCTAATGGCAGCATTTTATGGAGAAGGAATAGATAATGCTTTGATTGAAATTGATGCACCTGAAGTACCAATTATGGATGGATCATCTTTTGATTTTGTTGAAGCTATAAGATTAGCAGGAATTAAAGATCAAAATATTTCAAAAAAATTTATTAAAGTGTTAAAAAAAGTTGAAGTAAAAGAAAATTCTAAATTTATTTCGATAGAACCGTTTGATAAAGATTTAGTTATTGATTTTGAAATTATTTATAAAAATCCCTTAATAAGAACAAGAAGAAAAGAATTTAAATTTAGTAGCGGGGACTTAGTATCAGTTTATAATTCAAGAACATTTTGTTTATACGAAGATATTGAGCTTATCAGAAGTCAAGGTCTAGCAAAGGGTGGCTCTTTAGAAAATGCTATAGTTGTAAAAGGAGACAAAATATTAAATGAAGATGGTCTTAGACATAGGCATGAATTCGTTGAGCATAAAATATTAGATTGTCTCGGAGACTTAATGTTGGCAGGTCACAGAATTCTTGGTAGGATTAAAACTTCATGTGGCGGACATCAACTGACGAATTCTTTATTGAACAAGTTCTTGTCAGACAAATCAAATTGGGAATTCGAGAGCTTTGAAAATGCAAAAACAGGCTCCAAAGACAAGATATACACTAAACCTTTCGCAGTTAACGCTTAAAAATTTCAAAAATTTACCTAGTTAATTTTATTTGATATGACTTAATAAGATGTATCATAAATTTATTTGTTTAATTTTGGTTTTAGTTTTAAGTTTTTCTTGTTCAAAGAAAGAGCTAGTTGTCACTACACCTAGCGAAAGTGAAAAAGCTTTTGAAATTTACAAAGAAGCTGTAGATGCAATGAACGACGGCGATATATTGTTTGCATCTAAAAAATTTTCTGAGGCAGAACTAATTTTACCTCAAATTGAATTCTCGGCTAAGGCTTCTTTGATGTCTAGCTATTGTCTCTATTCCATTAATTTTTACGATGAAGCTATGGAAAGTTTAGAAAAATTTATTTCTAAGTATCCAGCAGATAAAAATATTCCTTATGCACACTATCTAATAGCAATTTCTTTATACGAACAAATATTAGATGAAAAAAAAGATATAAATCCATTATTAAAGTCAAAGAAAAAAATTGACTCATTTTTAAAAAATTATCCTGATACAGAGTATGCTTTAGATTTAAAATTTAAACTTGATTTAATAAACAATCAACTAGCAGCAAAAGAGCTTTACGTTGCAAAATATTATGTAAAAAGGCAAAAATGGATTCCAGCAATTAACCGACTTAAAATTATTGTTAATGATTATAATGAAACTGTTTTTATAGAAGAAGCTCTACACAGACTTGTAGAGATTTATTATAAAGTTGGTCTTGAAAGTGAAGCTAAAGCTACAGCAGCAATTTTAGGTTATAATTACAATACTAGCGAATGGTATAAAGAGTCCTATAGAGTTTTAAATAAAGATTATAAAATTAAAAGAGTAAGAGAAGCAAAAAAAAAGGAAGATGGTCTTATCAAAAGAACTATTCAAAAACTTTTAAAGTATGAAAAAAAGAATTGAAGAAATAACTAAAGAATATCAAAATAAAATAAGACTTATTAAAAAATATAATAAATTATATTATAATGAGGACAACCCTTCAGTTTCTGATGAAGAATATGATAATCTGAAAAAAGAAATTATTTCCTTAGAAAAAAAAAATAAATTTTTATCAAAATTTGATTCAGTAGAAAATATTGTTGGTTCAAAACCATCAAAAAAGTTTAAAAAGATTAAACATTCAAAACCCATGCTTTCTTTGAGCAATGCATTTGAGAAGAATGACATTTTAGATTTTAAAAAAAAAATAAATAATTTTTTAAATATTAGTTCACAAATTGAATTTTCATCAGAACCAAAAATAGATGGAATTTCTGCTTCATTAAGATATGAAAATGGAAAACTTATTTATGGACTTTCCAGAGGTGATGGAGTTTTAGGCGAAGATATAACTGAAAACTTGATAACAATAAAAAAAATACCAAAAAAATTAATAAAAGCACCAGAAGTTTTGGAGGTAAGAGGAGAAGTATATATTGGAAAAAAAGACTTTGAGAGTTTGAAAGATAAATTTGCCAACCCAAGAAATGCTGCTGGTGGTTCGTTAAGACAAAAAAATTCAAAAGAAACTGCTAAAATTCCTCTTAAATTTTTTGCTTACGGTATTGGAGAAATAAAACCACAAATTTTTAAAAATCAAAGTGATTTATTAAAAAAACTTAAAGAATGGGGTTTCCCAATTAATCCAAATTGCAAAATAATTAACTCAGTAGAAGAAATAGAAAATAATCATAAAGAAATAGAGTCTTTAAGATCAAATTTAGATTATGATGTAGATGGATTGGTTTACAAAGTTAATAACCTAAATTATCAAGAAAGACTTGGTTCCACATCTAATTCTCCTAGATGGGCTATTGCCTATAAATTTTCTTCTGTTAAAGCATCTTCTCAAATTAGAGATATCGTTATCCAAGTAGGAAGAACTGGAGCCATTACTCCAGTTGCAAAAATTGATCCAGTTACAGTTGGCGGCGTTGTTGTCTCTAATGCTACTCTTCATAATGAAGATGAAATAGTCAGAAAAGATATAAGAGTGGGTGATACAGTTGTGATACAAAGGGCTGGCGATGTAATCCCACAAGTTTTATCAGTTGATAAATCTAAAAGGGACAAGAGCAGTAAAAAATTTATTTTTCCAAATAAATGTCTTTGTGGGTTTCCTACAAAAAAAGAAATTAGTTTAAGCACCAACAAAACAGATGCAGTAAGAAGGTGCACTAGAGGCTATGAGTGTGATTTTACAGCAAAAGAAAAATTAAAACATATTGTTTCAAAAGAAGCTTTCAACATTGAGGGGCTAGGAAAAAAAGTAATAGATAATTTTTGGGAAATAAAATTTATAAGAGAACCAGCTGATATTTTTCGTTTAAATTATGATAAAATAAAAAATCTAGATGGTTGGGGAGAGCTGTCCATTAACAATTTAAAAAAAGCCATAGATAATTCAAAGAAAATATTTTTAGATAGATTTATCTATTCGATAGGGATAAGACATATTGGGCAAGAAAATGCTAAAATTTTAGCAGGATTTTTCAAATCAGATAAAAAATTTTCAGATTTATTTGAAATTCAAAAAAGAAAAGAAATTTTAAAAAATTTATGCGATCTTGATGGAATAGGTGATACTCAAGTTAATTCTATAGAAGATTTTTTTTCTAATGAGAAAAACTCATTAATTATTCATTCTTTAATGAAGGTTCTTAGTATAAAGGACTTTAAAAAAATAAAGAGAAAAGGAAAATTAAGTAATAAAAATATTATGTTCACTGGTGGTTTTGAAAAAATGAGTAGATCAGAGGCTAAGTCTTTAGCGGAGGAAAATGGAGCTAAAATTCTTGGTTCAGTATCAAAAAAATTAGATTATCTTGTTATAGGAAATTCAAAACCAACAAAAAGAAAAATTGATAAGGCAAAAGAACTCACAATAAAAACTATAAATGAAAATGAGTGGTACAAGATGTTAAATCGGTGAGCAAGCTCTTTTTAAATCAGTTTTTTCCTTAAAGTTCATAAATTTAAACAAATTTTTTCTAACTTTATTGTGGTAATTATTTAGCCAACTAATCTCTTTTTTACTTAACATTTTTTTAACTATTAATTCTTTTTCTATTGGTGCCATTGTTAACTCTTCAAATTTACTTTTTTTGATATAAATTAAATTTTCTATTCTAATTCCAAAATTACCTTCTTTGTAATAACCTGGTTCATTAGATATTACCATTCCAGATTTTAAATTTATTTTATTATTTTTAGAAAAAGATTGTGGTCCTTCATGCACATTTAAAAAATATCCCACACCATGACCAGTTCCATGAGGATAATCTAAACTTATTTTTTTCAAAAACTTTCTTGCATTTCGGTCAATATGTGAGCCAGTTGAATTTTTTTTTATTTTATAATCTGATACTGCTATGTGACCTTTTAAAACCCGAGTGTAAATTTCTTTGATAAAATTAGAACTATTATTTAGTGAAACAGTTCTAGTTACATCAGTTGTACCAAAAGAATATTGACCGCCAGAATCTACAAGATAAAGGTCCCCATTTTTTAAAGTTCTATTAGACCTATCCGAGGCTTTGTAATGAATTATTGCACTATTAGGTCCAGATCCAGAAATTGTACTAAAACTTGGAAATTTATATGTTTTATTCATTTTTCTAAAACCTTCGAGTTTTTTTTGAGCAGATATTTCAGTAATTTTTTTTCTTTTGAAATTTTTTTTCAACCAGAATAAAAATTTGGTTAATGCAACGCCATCAAATATATGGCTTTTTTTAATATTTTTTATTTCTGTAGAGTTTTTTACTGACTTTAAAGAATATATAGGATCTATTTTTTCCAGAATATTATTATTTTTCTTTAATAAATTCTTGTAGTGAATTGAGCAAGACAATGAATCTAGCCAAACATTTTTTTTCCACAAATTCTTTAGTTTTTTTTCAAGATCTCCTTCATTGTAAAATTTTATTTTTTTATTAAAACTTTTTTTAATTTTAGAGATTTTTTCTAGTTTGGAATAAAAATGTAAATTCCCATCGTTCTTTATTAATAACCTTGCATTTGGTATAGGGGAAAATTCAGAGTCATAACCTCTAATATTTAAGATCCAAGCAACATTTTCAGGTGCGGTAATAAGCAAATAATCAATCTTATTTTTCAAAAGAATTTTTTTAATTGATATAATTTTTTTCCAAGAATTTTCACCAGCATCTTTTTTTGAAAGAGAAAAAAAAGGCTTAATGAAATCTCTTGGTTTTTTCGACCAAATAATGTCTACTAAATTTTTATTTACTGGTTTAAGAGTAATATTTTTTATATTGAAAAGAAAAGATAGCTGTTTTTCATTGTGAAGTTTTGGATCAAATCCAATTATGAGTTTTTTACTCGTTTTTAATACGTCCTTTGGAAATTTTTTAGGTATAGTAATAATTTTAAATTGTTTTCCAGCCTGAATTCTGGCCTGCACTGTATATCTACCATCGACAAATAAATAATTTTTATTTTTTAAAATTACTGCAAATCCAGCAGAACCTGAAAAATTTGAAACATGCTTTAACCTATCATTTGAAGCTGTGACATATTCATTAAAATATTCGTCATTTTTTGGGACTATATACCCATCAAGTTTAAATTTTTTAATCTGCTCTTTTATTTTTTTCATTTAAGCAACTTTCTTTTTAATCTTGCCCAACCTGGACTTCTATATTCTTGATTACTTTCAAAATCTTGATCTTGATTAAAATCAAAATCTTCGGATATTTCTCTTATAGGTTCTTCGTTTTTTTCTATATTATTATCAGGAATCTCGTTTACAAATCTAGACGGCAAACTGTCCATCCACTCTCCATGATAAATTCTCTGCATGGCAAAAGATATGTGGGCTTCTTTTTTTGCTCTAGTAATTCCGACATACGCTAACCTTCTTTCCTCTTCTAATGCTAGATCTCCTTTTTCCTCTAAAGATTTTTGGTGTGGAAATAAACCTTCCTCCCATCCAGGAAGAAAAACAGTTTCGAATTCCAAACCTTTAGCAGCATGCATTGTCATTATGTTAATTCTTTCATCCTCCCACTCTTGATCAACTGAAGTAGCCAGTGCAACGTGTTCTAAAAATCCTTGTAAGTTATCGTAATCATGCATAGCTCTTAATAATTCTTTAAGATTTTCTAGTCTGTTTTCATTTTCTAAATCTTTTTTATTTTTTAACATTTCTGAATAACCAGACTCATCTAATACAATTTTTAATAAATCATAATGTTTGTTAGTTTTTAGATCAGATCTCCATTTCTTAATAGCTTCTAAAACAAATTTTATACCTGATTTAATTTTTGGTTTAAATTGGTCTAATTGTAAAAGTTTATTTGCAGCATCTTCTAAACACACTTTGTTTTTAGATGAAAAATCATATAACTGCTTGATCGTAGCTTCTCCCAAACCTCTTTTAGGAGTATTTAAAATCCTTTCAAAGGCAAGATCATCAAATTTTTGATTTATTATTCTTAAATAACAAATAGCATCTTTAACCTCAGCTCTTTCATAGAATTTTGTTCCACCAACAATTCTATAGTTCATTCCTATTTTTAAAAATCTTTCTTCAAATTCCCTTGTTTGATAAATAGCTCTAACAAGTATAGCGGTATCATTTAATGATTTATTTTTCTTGGAATTTTGTTCTATAACTTGACCTACACCTCTAGCTTCTTCTTTTCCATTTTTATAACAATTTAGTTTTACTAGATCACCTTTTTCTTTACTTGACCATAATTTTTTCCCTAAACGATCCTTATTATGAGATATTAAATGAGAGGCGGTTTCCAGAATATTTTTTGTAGATCTATAATTTTGTTCCAACCTAAAAACTTTACAATTTGGATAAACTTTATCAAAGCCTAGGAAATTTTTAATTTCAGCTCCTCTCCAACTATAAATTGACTGATCATCATCTCCTACACAACAAATATTTTTATTTTCATTAACAATTAAATGAAGCCATTTATTCTGTATAAAATTTGTGTCTTGATATTCATCAACTAGAATATATTTAAAATTATTAGAATAAGTTTTTCTTATATCAGGATTTTTTTCAAATAATTCAACGCTATAAAGTATTAAATCACCAAAGTCACAAGCATTTAAATCTTGAATTTTTTTTTGATAGATTTTGTAAACTTTCAAAATTTGATTTTCAAAAAAGTATTTTTTTGAAAGTTTTACCTTTTCAGGCAGTAAACCTTGATTTTTCCATTTATCGATTAAAGCCATTATAAGTTGTGGAGATAGTTTCTTTGCATCTATTTTTTCCGACTCACATATTTTTTTTATTAATTTTTTTTGATCATCTTTGTCTATAATTGTGAAATTACTTTTCAGGCCTAAAGCTTCGGCATGTCTTCTTAAAAATTTTACACTTATAGAATGAAATGTTCCAAGCCAAGGCACAGAAACAGACTTGCCATCTACAAACTTCAACACTCTGCTCTGCATTTCTTTTGCAGCCTTATTTGTAAAAGTTACGCAGAGTATTTGATTTGGCCAAGCCTTTTTTTCATTAATTATATAAGCTAGTCTAGTTGTTAAAACTCTAGTTTTACCTGACCCTGCCCCAGCCACTACTAAATTTGGACCTTCAGTACTAAGAACAGCTTCTTTTTGCTCATTGTTTAAATTTTCTAACAATTTATTAGTAGATTTCATAAAAGCGACCTAATTAATTATACACTACTTATAACAAGATAAAAAATGATTAATAAAATAGAAAATTTTTTTAAAAAAGCATTAAAAGTTAAAAAATACAAATATTTTTTTAGTATTCAAAAATTTAATAAATCTTTTTTATTTCTATTTTATACACTATTAATTTTTTCTTCATTCTTCTTCATTCTGATGATGGCACCAAAATTATTAGATTATGAAAAAAGAGAGAGTATCATAAGAAATTCACTAATAAAAAGTCACAATTTAGATATTGAAAATATTTCAAAAATGTCATACTTGGCTTTTCCTTCACCCAGGTTGGAAATAAAAAAAATAAATTTAAAATCAAGAGATAATTCACTTAATTTAGATTCTGCAAATTTATTAATACCAATAAATCCATTTAATTTATATACACTTCAAGAAATCAAAATAAAAAAAATTTTAGTTAAAAAATCTAATCTTAGTCTTGAAGCAAAAAATTTTAAAAAATTTTTGCAATATTTAAAAAACCTTGATAATAAAATTTTTATTAAACAAAGTAATTTTGTTATTTCTTCAGAAAATAAAAAACTTATTGTTTTAAATAATGTAATTTTCAACAATCAAAATAAAAAAAACTTTGATCTAGATGGTATGTTATTAAAAAAAAAAATTAATATTAATTTTTTTGAACACAAAGGAAAAAACAGACTTACTATAAATCTTCCGCAGATAGCTTTTAAAGTTTCTGCTCTTTTCAATTCAGGTAGCAATATTGAAAGTTCTTCAGGAGAAATAATGGCAACAATATTAAATAACAAGATAAAATTTAACTTTAAAAAAGCAGCTGATATACAAATATCTAATTCTTTCTTTAGAAATAATTTAATTAATACTTCTTTTGATGGAAAAATTTACACTAATCCCCATTTTCTTTTTGACTTAAATTTTAATATTAAAGATTTAAATATAAACAGTTTTGTAGATATTTTATTTAGCAAATATTCAAACAAGATTGATGAAATTTTAAAAATAAACAAAAAAATAAACGGAAGTTTTAAATTTTCTTATAAGAATAAAAAATTTTACAATCACTCTTTAGCAAGTTTATATATTCCTATTGTTTTGAAAAATGGAAATATAGAATTAAAAAATGCCTTGTTTCAATTAGAGAAAGAAAAGTTAACTTTATCTGGTATTTTAAGAAATGATGATGATTATCAAAGATTTAATTTTAATATGATCTACAACTTAGCTAGTAAAAAAGATTTTTATAAAAGGATAAAAATTAAAAGCAAAGGTAATGACTCAAGTTTAAATATAAATATTGATGGTTCATTAAGCCTATCCTCAAATAAAATTAATATTAGTAAAATTATAATCAATGGTAAAAATAATTTTGACGAACAAAAACTTAATTTTTATAAAGAGAATTTTGAAAACTTGGTGATAAATGAAAGTATTTTGGGCATTTTAAAAAGTTCAAATCTAAAGGAATTTATAAAAAATATTTATTAAAATTTATTTTGGCCTAGTCATTAACATAGGATTCATAATTTTTTCATATTCTTTCTCACCTAAAATTTTTGACTTGATTACTTCTTCTTTCAAAGTAGTTCCATTTTTATGGGCTGCTTTAGCAATTTTTGCAGCTTTGTCGTAACCAATTTTTGGTGAAAGAGCAGTTACAAGCATGAGTGAATTATCTAAAAGAGATTTAATTTTTTTTTTATCTGCTTTAATACCTTTAATACAATAGTTTGCAAAAGCTTTTGAAGAGTCCGCCATGATCTGTATTGATTGAAGTATATTATGTATAATTAGAGGTTTAAAAACATTTAATTCAAAGTGTCCGTGAGAACCCGCCATTGTAATACCATTATGGTTACCAATTACTTTTACACAAACCATTGTAACCGCTTCACATTGTGTTGGATTAACTTTTCCTGGCATAATCGAAGATCCCGGCTCATTTTCTGGAAGAATTAATTCTCCATAACCGGCTCTAGGACCAGAACCAAGAAATCTTATATCATTTGCTATTTTCATTAAACAAACGGCAGTAGTATTCATTGTTCCAGAAAAGTTAACAATAGCATCATGTGCTGCTAAAGCAGAAAATTTATTTGGCGCTGGTTTAAAAGGTAATTTAGTTATCTTTTTAATTTCTTTTACAATTTTTTTATCAAAATTTTTTTTGGTATTTAAACCTGTTCCAACTGCAGTTCCGCCCTGGGCTAAATAGTAAATTTCACTCAAGGCTCTCTCGATTCTTTCAATACATTTTTTTAATTGAGAATGATATCCAGAAAATTCCTGTCCTAAAGTTAGAGGTGTTGCATCTTGTAAATGTGTTCTTCCTAATTTAACTATTTTACCAAATTGTTTTACTTTTTTCTTTAATTCCTTTTCTAGTAATTTTAAAGAAGGCAACAATCTTTGATTAGCCTTGAGAGCTATTGCGATGTGCATTCCAGTTGGAAATACATCATTTGTTGACTGTGATTTATTTACATGGTCATTTGGGTGTATTGGTTTTTTTGTTCCCATTTTTCCACCCATCATTTGTATGGCTCGATTGGCAATAACCTCATTAACGTTCATATTGGTTTGAGTACCCGAACCAGTCTGCCATACTTTTAGAGGAAAATTTTCATCTAGTTTTCCTTTAATTACTTCATCTGCTGCTCTGACAATATATCTACTTAATTTTTTTTCTAAATCTCCATTTCTTACATTAACTATAGCAGCAGCCTTTTTAACAATTGCAATTGATTTAATAAGAATTGGTCTTACTAGGAAATCACCTATATCAAAGTATTTATTGGATCTTTGTGTAGATGCCCCCCAATACTTATCACCAGGTACTTTAATTTTGCCGAGACTATCGAATTCAGTTCTGTATTTCATTAATAATATTAAGTTATAATACAGAATTTATTATAAAACAAATTACAATTGGAGAATTAATGAGCAATTTTGAAAGTGTTAAAAAATTTATGGAAAAATTTGGACAAGAAATCAAAAGTAAATCTGAGTTCCCAGAAGAAAAAATAGTTAAATTAAGATACAGTTTAATAAAAGAGGAATTAGATGAATTTAATGAGGCTATTCAAAATAGAGATATTAAAGAAGTTGCAGATGCATTAACAGACATTTTGTACGTAACATATGGAGCTGGACACGCTTTTGGCATAGATTTGGACAAATGTTTTAATGAGGTTCAAAATTCAAACATGAGCAAATTAGGTGATGATGGTAAACCAATTTATAATGATGAGGGCAAAGTAATGAAGGGACCAAATTATTTTAAACCAGACTTAAGTAAATTTGTAAATTAAATGAGAGATAGTTTATTTTGGATAATTACAGGAGTGGGTTTTGGAATAATATTTTATTTAGCAGATAAATATATATTTTAAAAATTGTGCTCTCCTGAAAAATTTCCAGATTTTTTGTTGCTATGTACAGAATAGGCAGTTAAGTCTGGCCTATCACTTTTAGCAACGTACCAGCAAAAATCTATCTCCTTCGAAACTCCAATGACTTCTTCCGCATTAAGAATTAATGATTTTTCTGGACTTAAAACTTTATTTATAGATTTAAATTTACCCTTAGAGTTATAAAAATCTATGCTGAGATTAGCAGGTTCGTCTTTAGGGGAAATGAAACAAAATCCTATTTTACTAAAATAGTTTTTTTCATTAATGAACTGACCCCAAACAAAACCAGTTTTTTTTTTTGGTTTGAAAATTTTTTCATTTGACAAAGAAACGTTTATAGAACAATTCAAAGGATTATTATTTGATATTTGACCATAAATTAATTGATGATTAACTCTTGTTGGAATTTTTCCGTTCAAGCTATATGCCATTAATGTAAAGGCACTAACACCTTTTAGTTTTTTTGACTTTACAAAGTCATTAACATTTATGTTAAGGGGAGATTTTGAGCTTGATGAAAACTTATATTTTGGAGAAACATAAGTTCCTTTTTTATTATAGACTCTTATTTGAAGCATCAAATTACTAGGACTAAAAATAGGGTACATAGTTATTTTATTTAAATAATTTTCAAAATAAGGATAGGTTCTAAAGCTCTCTGAAGATGAAAAATACTCTTTCTTATTAGAAATATCATAATATGAATGGTTAGCACTAAAAGCTTTTGTTTTTTTGTTCATCTTTCCAGCTAATAATCGTCCGTAAAAAAGATTTTGTTTTGGTTGTTTGATTCTAATGGTGCCTCCATTAAGCTTTTTAGATAAAATCTTTGAGAGAAAAAATGATTTATATGACAATCTTGGAATTGAAACTTTAACCTTTTTTTTAATTTTAATTTTATTTTTTTCATAGTCCAAAATTAACGTTTCATTTTTTATCGGCAAGATACCAGAAGAAAAATTAAAAAAGGTATCGTAATTTTTATCTATGTTGCAATCAAACGAGGCTTCAGATACCTGAGTTTTATTTATTTGATCATCCTCAAAAACATCATTGATAACTCTATTATAAGAATGAACTACATTACAAAAATCTTTACCTTTATGACTAATAATTACGGCAGGAAATGGTATAAAAAGATTTTTTTCAGAAAAGAATTCAACTAAATAATTTTTAGATTTAAATTTATTAAACATTTTTGATAAATTAAAAGAGTAAACCCTTGGTTCATTGATTTCTATTGTATTTGTGTCCAACAATTTTCCATTAGAGTCTATCGCGCTTATTTTTAAAGCAATAGATTTATAATTTCTTTTAATAAGAAAGTGATTTATGAATCCTATCCAGGTATCCGAACCTGGTATCTCTGAAGCTATTAGAGAAGATCTATGAACGGTATCTTTGCTCGGTTGCGCATGATACTTTATTCTATCTCTTTGAACTTTATGATAATCTTTCATAAATCTAATAATTTGTATTTATGGTAGTATTGTAGTTATATATAACATATGAACTGTAATATAAAGTCAATCAGAAATCACAATAAACTATACTTTTAGAATGAAATTGGATCAAAATAAAATTTATGACATGTTTTTGAAGGATACCAATGTTGATAGGCTTCAAAAAGTTTTGTCCAAATATGAACTGTTTAAAAAAATTATTAATGTTCCTGGTGACATTTGCGAATGTGGAGTTTTTAGAGGGTCAGGAATTTTTACTTGGGTTAAATTATTAAAACTTTTCAAACCAAATAATAATTTTAAGGTTGTAGGTTTTGATTTTTTTGAAAAAAAACATAGGACAAAATCTAAATTCAATTTAGATAAAAAGGTTTTGAAATTTCATGACAAAGGAACCATCAGCCAGTTAGAATTAAAAAAAAGGTGTAAGGAATTGAATTTTAATAATTTAAAACTTTATGCTGGAGATGTTAAAAAAACCACCAAAAAATATGCAAAGGAAAATTTTGGTTCTAGAATAGCTTTATTATATTTAGACGTGGATAATTATGAAGGAACTCTAGAGATATTGAAAAATTTATATAAAAAAATGGCAAAAGGGGGAGTAATTGCATTTGACGAGTATGCCTTACATGGCCACGGAGAGTCAGATGCTGTTGATGAATTCTTTAAAAACAAGAAACTTAAACTTAAATCATTTAGCTGGGCCAATTCCCCAACAGCTTATACTATAATAGAATAGAATTTTATTTTTTGATTACATATGAAAAGAAGAGTTTTTATTAGGCTACTATCATTTTTAGGTTTATCTTTTTTATTTCCTTCTTGCACAAAGGTCCCAGTAACTAATAGGACACAAATGAATATTGTTCCTGATAAATGGATTAGATGGGTGAGTGACAAATATTACTATGACTTTTTAGATGATAATTATTTGATAAATGATCTAGATATGTATGACCGAGTTTATAATATCGGTTTGAAGATTCAAGATGCAATAAAAAAGTACTTTGAGATAGAGAAGCTAGATTTTACAAAATATAATTTAGATTATGAGATAAATGTAGTTGATGATAAAAGAAATTTTAACGCTTTTGCTATGGCAAATGCAAAAATTGTTTTTTATAGAAGAATAGTCGAATTCGCTGAAACAGACGATCAAATAGCTGCAATAATGGGTCATGAGATGGGTCATGTAATTGCAAAACATATTCATGAAAGAATTAGTCACAGAATAACTTGGGATGTATTAACTTTAGGAATAGCTGAAATTTTTGCAGAAATAGGTTTCTTTTTACCTTGGAGCAGAAAACAAGAGTCAGAAGCAGATTATTTAGGTGTAATTTTTATGACATTAGCAGGATATGATCCTTATCAAGCAGCCAAATTTTGGGACAGAGTTTACGAATGGAAAGAAAAAGTAAAAAAATATAAATCGAAACATGACATTATTGCACGAGCAAAAAGAAATCTTCCTGAGTTTACTAGTACCCATCCATTTCCTGAAACAAGAAGTAAACAAATTAGAGAGTGGGCCAAAGAAGCCAATAAAAAGTACAAAAAATTTGTTTGATAAATAATAATATTTATATACTCTATATTTTATTATGAAATTTTTCAAAAAAGGAATTTTAACTTTTTTATTAATTTTTTTATTTATCAATCCAACTTATGCTGGCAAGTCAGCTGATTTAAAAAGGATAAACAGTCTTTATGACGAAGGTCTGTTAACTCGTACAGAATGCATAGAAGCAAAGAAAAAAATTTTAGGAAGTAATTCATCTCCGAAATGTAAAAAAACTTCTACTAAGAAAGCCGAGAAACATGATTACTCTGCTCAAGGAACTGCTTTCTTTATAGGTTCAAAAGGATATTTGCTTACAAATTCTCATGTTATACAGCCCTGTGATAACAATGTTAAAATCAAATATAAAAGAAAAGAGATCGATGTAAGAATCATCGCTCGTGACAAATATTTGGATTTAGCTCTTTTGAAAGCTGATGAAATTATTAATAATAAGTACATTAGCCTATCAAATAAACAACCAGAAAAATTACAAAAAGTCATTGCAGTTGGTTATCCTTTTGGAAAATATGTAAGTGATGACTTAAAATTCACTTCTGGCATTATCAGTTCACTAAAAGGACCAAGTGATACAAGTACGATGATACAAATAGATGCGGCATTAAATCCAGGCAATAGTGGTGGGCCAATTGTAGACGAAGCTGACGGAAGTCTGGTTGGTGTGGCAAACATGAAGTTAGATGCATCTATATCGGAAGGTACAAATTTTGCAATTAAAGCTTCTTCAGTAAAAAATTTTTTATTATCTAATGATGTAAAGTCTTCTACAATCTTTCTTTCATTTAACAAGTCAAGATCTAACTTATTGAAACTTTTGGAAGATACAACTGTATTTGCTTTTTGTGAGTAGATTATCTTAACAGTTCTTTTTTTGCTTTTTCATACTCAGATTTAGTAATGTCTCCTCTTTTGTATAAATCTGTAAGATTATTTAGCTCGTCAACAATGCTCGCGCTTTTAGCTCTTATTTTTTTCTGATTTCTAGAACAATTTTTCTTTTCTTTTATTGATTCTAATTTTTCAATTCTTCTATCAGCAGCTTGTGTAGCATTTTTATAATTTTGACTTTTCGCAATCAAATTAAATGGAAACCAAAGAATACCATCCACCCAATCAGCTCCACTAATACCACTTTTATCCTCATTTACACCATCAATGATTACTTGTGCTCTTACTATTTCTCCGTCCAATTCAGAGCAACTCAGATTTCTGTCTCCAGCTTGGTTGGCTGACACAACTTTATGTTCAGCGCTTCCTGCGCAAGAAACTACGAAAATAAAAAGAACTAATAAGTTTAAAGCTTTTGTCATAGTACTAAACTTTAAAAAAATAAATCTTAACCGTCAAGAAGTTTCTTTTTTGCAGATTCAAATTCTTCTTTAGTAAGGACGCCAGATTTGTGAAGCTCAATAAGAGATTCTAGTTGAGAAACAACATTTGTTTTATCTTTATCCTTTTTTTTTGTTATTTTAGGCTTTTTAATTTTTTTATTTGGCTCTGTTTTCTTTTTTACTTCTGAAAAATCATTATCATAAAAACCAAGTTCTTTTAGTTTTGCTCTAATTTCAGAGTCACTCCATTTAGAACTGAATCGTGAAGCTTTGCCTTTTGCAGGGTTAATACCATTTTTCCATTTTACTGTTCTTCTTAATGCAAAGCGCTTACATACTTTTCCGGTTTTTCTTTCACAATTGGTAATGCCTTGAGCTGGATCCATCGGCGTACATCTTGAATAAGGACAATACCAAAAAGATGTTGAACCGCCATCAGTAGAAATATAAAAATCTATAGGATGCACACGTTGTCCTTTATTTTTTTTAAATTTAGAAGTATCTGCTCTAAGGTAAATAATAAATTCTTCAACAGCTCTTTCACTTAACTGTAATTGTCCTGAACCCCATCCTCCAGGAGAAGATGCTTTAGCAAAATTAAATATGATAAAAAACAATATAAAAGTAAAAGCAATTTTTTTCATATAATAAAATCTTAACACAAGTTTTAGTGTTTTAAAATTGTTTGAAGGACGAATTAAAATATTGTAAAATAAATGTTAATAAAATGACCTCTCAAGATGTTAAGATAGGCTGGCGTTTTGATAATACTTATGCTCAGTTACCTGAATCAATATTGACAAAAATTAAACCTGTTTCAGTAAAAAAACCTAATTTAGTTTTACTAAACCATCAACTTTCTAAAGATTTAGGTTTAAATTTCTCTAATATTGAAAATAATTATTTGGCCTCGATATTCTCTGGAAATATTTTACCAAAATCATCGGAATGTATTGCCCAAGCCTATGCCGGACATCAGTTTGGTCATTTTACAATGCTGGGTGATGGACGAGCAATCATTATGGGCGAACATATTGATCAAGAAAAAAAAAGAGTTGATATTCAATTTAAAGGCTCAGGTAAAACTCCTTATTCCAGAAATGCAGATGGTAGAGCGGCCCTAGGCCCAATGCTGAGAGAATATATTATTAGTGAGGCAATGCATGGATTAAAAATACCAACAACAAGAAGCTTAGCTGTAGTTAAAACAGGTGAAAATGTAATTCGTGAAACTCCATTACAAGGGGCAATACTAACACGTGTTGCTTCCAGTCACATTCGAGTTGGAACCTTTCAATATATTGCTATGACAGGAGATTTAAAAAATTTAAAAACTTTATTGGATTATACAATTAAAAGACATTACCCAGATATTAAAGAGTCAGATAATCCAGCGCTTGAGTTGTTAAAAAAAGTAATAAAAAAACAGATTGAGCTAGTTACAAACTGGATGCGAGTAGGGTTTGTTCATGGCGTAATGAATACAGATAATATGACAATATCTGGAGAAACTATTGATTACGGTCCTTGTGCATTTATGGACAACTATAATCCAGAAACAGTTTTTAGCTCAATAGATCATCACGGACGTTATGCATACTGTAATCAGCCAGTCATTACAAAATGGAATTTAGCAAGGTTTGCAGAAACACTTCTTCCTTTAATAAATGAGAATAAGGAAAAAGCTATTAAAATTGCAACGGATACTGTTAATGAATTTGACAGTATTTATAAAACCCATTGGATTAACATGATGCGTAAAAAATTAGGATTAATTGAAGAAAAAAAAGAAGATGAGAATTTAATAAACGATTTACTTTTATTTATGGAAAAAAATAAAGTTGATTACACCAATACCTTTTTTTCTTTAACAGAAAAAGACTTGATAGATAATGATCTTTTAAAACAAAAGGAATTTTATAATTGGCATCAAAAATGGAAAAAAAGACAATCGGAAAATAATATTAAAAATTCTATAAATTTAATGAAAGACTCAAACCCTTCAGTTATTCCTAGAAATCATATAGTCGAGGAGGTTTTGCAAGCTGCGGAAAAAGATAATTTATTGCCCCTCAATTCTTTTCTTAAAATTTTACAAAATCCCTACGGAAATCATAAAAATATTTCAAAATATCAATCGTCTCCACCACCAACCAATGATTTATATAGAACTTTTTGTGGTACTTAAAATGAGAAGGGACGTTCTGTTGCCAGGTGCCCTGAACCGAGTTTCTAGAATCCTTATATAGCAACAAAGTCATTATTACAAAACGCAGAAGTTTGAAGAAAATTACGAGTCCATTACGAGTGACTTTGTGCTAGGATAATGAATTATGAACCTTTTACTTGTTGCTTTGGTTTCAGTTATTTTAGCAACCGGAGTTTTCAATACTGAACCTAAAGATAGTGAAGTAAATAAAAAAACAGAGATAATAGTAAATGAATCTTCAGAAACGAAACCAGCTGAAGAAAAAGTTAAATCTGAAGCACAGGCTCAGGCGGAAGCGGAAGCTCAAGCAGCAGCGGAAGCAAAGGCTCAGGCGGAAGCGGAAGCTCAAGCAGTAGCGGAAGCACAGGCTCAGGCGGAAGCAGAAGCTCAAGCAGCAGCGGAAGCACAGGCTCAGGCAGAAGCGGAAGCTCAAGCAGCAGCGCAAGCACAGGAAGAAAGTAAAGAAATAGACAGCTCGAAAGATTCGGGAACAAATTATTTGAGGTTAGCTTTATATATATTTGGCTCAATATTAGTTATTTCGATAGGTGCATATTTTTATTTTAGACAACGAGATAATTCATCATCAAGAAGCGCAACTAGAACACCTGATAGTTCTAGAAGAGATTTTAGAAAAGAAGTCGTAGTTGAAACTCAAGAAGAACAGCCAACCGAAGAGGAAGTTAAACCTGAACCTCAAGAAGAACAGCCAACGGAAGAGGAAATTAAATCTGAACCTCAAGAAGAACAGCCAACCGAAGAGGAAAAAAAATGAAAAAACTTTTAGCAATAATAATTTTAGGATTGTTGTACAGTCTTAATGCATACTCGCACCCTGGTATGACAGGACCGTCTGGATGTCACATGGATTACTCAAGAGGCACTCAGCATTGTCATAAATCTAAACAACCAAGTCCATATAAGACTTACTATTATGCTAAATACAGAGGCCAAAGTTACGGACCATATTCAAGTTATGGTTCATGCATGAATGCTGTAAGAGGTGCAAATTTAATTGGGGCATACTGCAGTACATCCAAATATTAGTTATGTCTAAAGCATTTATAGTCTCTTTTGTTCTCGCAATTATTTATTAAGTAAAATTGTAAATTTGTAAGGGGCGTTCTGTTACCCGGTGCCCCAGACCGTGCTTATTTAATTAACAAGTTAATTAAGCAGCAAGAGCAAATTTATCATTTGCATTTATAATTGGTCCGTTACGTCGGAACCATCTCGAACGAAAGAATAGCTTTTA
>MDSV01206242.1_pt1 | contig 36754 bp, 20 predicted proteins | sample 810851 | NCBI WGS metagenome assembly MDSV01 (sample SAMN05326640, study PRJNA326480) | marine metagenome | isolation source: seawater | place: Atlantic Ocean: North East | collected 2012 | reverse complement strand
GACAAACTCCGCGATGAACACGCTCGTGAACACCGTCTCGCACGTGTCCAGCGCGGCGTAGTACGCCTCGCTCTGGCCGTACGAGTCCAGCGCCATCGTCACGGTGTTGGCGCAGATCACCAAAAGCACGAACCGCTGGAACCGCTCGGCGTTGGCGACGCGCTTCGCGCGCAGGCGGAACCGGCCCCAAGCCGTCGCCCGCATCCGCTTCGCCTTCTCCATCGCGCGCGTGGACGCTGACTCGGATCCCAATCCCCCCGGCGCGTTTTTCCCGCCCCGCGCGGCGCTGACCGTTCGTCTCGCCGCGCGAAACGCCGCGCCGACGTACGCCCCGACCGCGTTGATCAGCATGCCCACCCCGTCGACGTCGACGACGTCTTTTTTCGCGCCGGGCTCGGTTTCGTCGTCGTCATCCGCCGCGCCGCGCATCCGTCTTCGCCGCCGCGCGTCTAGCGCGTCCTGCGCGTCCTGCGCGTCCTGCGCGTCCATCGCCTCCGAGGTGTGGCTGAGCGTGATGATCATCACGGACTGGAACAGCTGCATGACGTAGAAGGCCCCGAAGAACACGATGACGGCGAAGTACGGGAACGCCGCCTCCAAACCGGCGCCGTCGCTCGTCTCCCAGGCGAGCTCGTTCCAGCCGTCGACGGTGACGACGTTCAGGACGATCATCGCCGACCGCGAGAAGTTGTCGAAGGACAGAAACCCGTCCGCGGGCTGGTGCGCGGAAACGCAGCACGTCTCCCCCGCGGCGGCGTCGCACGCGTACCCGCGCCCGCGCAGGTCACACGTCGCGCCCGCGTCCGAGACGAGCGCCGGAGCCGGACACGACCCGGCGACCGCCCTCGTTCCGGTCGACGCGTCATCGCCAGTCCCGACGCACCGCCCGGTGAGCCTGCCCGCGAACGCCATCGTTCCCGACACGGACGCCACCAGCATGAACCAGCACAGGAAAACGAGCGCGTCGCGGAGCAGCGGGATCGCCGTGAGCGTCGTGCGCATCAGCAACTGCCCGTCGCGGAAGTTCTTCATCGCGCGCAGCGGCCGGAAACACCGCACCGCGCGCATAGCCATGAAATGCGAGCCCGTTTGCGTGAACAGGCTGCTGACGGTGCCGCAGACGAGCGCGAAGTCGAACTGGTTCCACCCCGAGGAGAAGTACGAGTCCGCCGCCCACCCCGCGCCCTGGTCGACGATCTTCAGCGCTGCCTCCAACGCGAACAACGCCGTGCTCGCCTTCTCAAACGCCTCCGCCGCCTCCGCGCGGGGCGCGTCGTTCGACATGTTCTCGCTCGCCATCGACGTGGTGTTGCCCACGATCACGAAGAACACCAGAACGTCGAACCAGGCTGCGAAAGTCGGAAGGCGTGAAGTGGGACGAGGGTAGGAAACGGTGAGCGCCGAGGACGCGAGAAAGAAAAAGTCGGGTCGTCGCGGCGGCGGCGGTCGGGTCGTCGCGGGGAGGAGGGGAGAGGGACGCCCAGCGCTGGGCCAACGCGCACGCACCGCTCCGGGCTATTAGCCTAGCCTTGACACGTATCGGGTTTGTCGGCGAGAAGAGCATCAGCGAGTTCGGATGGGCCTCCATGTACCTGCGAGGACGGGGTGATGCGTGGAGCGCACGTCAGAAAGACGAGATCGGGAGGGATCCACTCGGCGAGTTGGAAAGCGCGCGCGCGCTTGGCGCGTGTCTCGACGTACCTCCTCGACGCCGACAGCCTGTTCGCGAACGACACGCCCCTCATCATCTCGGCGGCCGACCCATCGCGAGCGCCCATCGCGCCCGGGGTCGCACCGACCCCAAGGCGCGCCTACGTTTCTCGCGATGGCGCAGACACAAACCCTGGCGCCGAAGTCTGTTAAAACCTCGAACTTGTCTTTTGCTCGTCGTGACGCGTCCTCGCGATGCTGATTGACTCGAACACCGAATTTGCCCGAAGCCCGATTTCCCCGCCGACTGATCGCCGTGCCCACACATCCGAATCTTCACAAACCGCTTGTCAGACGCATAACGTTACGCGCCGGAGCGCCTTCGTCGGAAGGCGCCCGCGCGGTTCGAGGACCATGTGCCGCTGGATATTTTACTACGGCGAGGAGGTGTGCATAGCGAAGCTCATCTTCGGCGCCACGCATGGCCTCGCCACGATGTCCGAGGTACGCGCGTGCCACGCGCCACAGCCCGCTGCCGCGACAGTCGCCCGAAATTTGACCCGAGAACACCGTCCGCGACCGGAGCGCGACCGCCGGTCCCGTCCAGCGACCTCTCGCGCAGGCTCGCCCCGTTCCTCCTCCTTCCCCGCGGCGCGGCGGTCGACCCGCCGTATCGCGCGCCCTCTGCTGACCTCCGTCCTTCCCGCCCCCCGTCGACGCCTCTGCCGCGCGCTGACGCCCGCTCCGTGGTTTCCGCGTCGTCCGCAGGGCGCCGGATACACCCCCGGGTGCGAGGTGAACCACCGGCGGAACCACCCCGTGAACGTGCACGGGTGCGGCATCGGGTGGTACGCGCGCGAGCGGTGCGGGCTGGTGGATGAGCTCGGCCTGGACGCGTACAACCGCCCCACGGTGTACACCACGGTGGCGGCGCCCAGCCACGACCGCAACCTGCGCGCGCTTTCGAAAACCATCTCCTCGTCGTTGCTCTTCGGGCACGTGCGCGCCGCCGGGCCGGGCGCGAGCGTGCACCAGTACAACTGCCACCCGTTCTTCTACGGGCGTTACATGTTCATGCACAACGGCGACATCACGGATTTCAGCAAAGTCCGACGGGGGCTGCAGCAGCAGCTGAGGGATGACCTGTACGACCACATGAGCGGCACCACGGATTCCGAGCTCCTGTTCCTGCTCATCCTGAACTCTTTGCCGGATGGCCACGCGCAGCAGGACCCCGCGACGCTGCAACAAGCCGTCCTGGACGCGTTTTGCGCGGTGATCAAGGCGAACCGCGGCAAGGCCAACTCGCTGAACATCGCGTTCACGGACGGCGAGACCACGATCGCGACGCGGTACCGCAACAGCGACGTCGAGGAGCCGCCGAGCCTGTACTACCACGTCGGGCCGATGCCGGGCGAGAGCGCGTGGGACTTGAACAACGCCGACCTCGGGTCGTTCGACGCCATGGAGACGGATCCGAACGTGCACGACCACCGCGGCGCCGCGCGACTGGAAGGAAAACCCCACTCCAGCAGTACGTACGGCACGGGCGGTCGCGGCGGACGCGTCGCGTCCGGGGAGAAGTTCGTGGCGACGCAGGCGCTGCTGGTGTCCTCGGAGCCGCTCACTTCCCGCGAGAAAGGGCTGGACCGCTGGGAGCTGTTGCCGTCCAACTCGATGATCGTCGCCGCGCCCACGCGGCCGACGGTGGGCCGATGCACGCGCGCGGCGCTGGTGGCGGCGCTCAAGGAGATCGGCGTGGGGGGCGGGCGGAGACACAACCTTTCGGAGAGCAGCGCGCCCGTGCTGGAGATCGAGGTGAAGTGCATACGCAGCCTGTGCCGCGACGCGCTCGGGGACGAGTGCCCTGAGGCGGCGCGCGGGGTCACACCGCCGCCGACGGAGACGCCGGCGTCGCGCGCCGCGGAGGCGACTGCCGGCGGCGCCTCGACCGGCGGCGCGAACGGCGCGTTGAACGGCACGTTGAACGGTGCGTTGAACGGCGCGTTGAACGGCACGTTCGCCGCGGCGTCGCTGCCGAACAAGGGGTTCCTGCACGGCGCCTCGACGGGCGGCGCGTTCCGGAGCAGCTCGGGGGGGCGCCTGTCGAACGCGCGCAGGCAGAGCGTGGACGTGTCGCGCATGGGCGCGAGTCCGACGGGTTCGGCTTCGCGTGCCGAGACGTCGGCGCTCGCCGAGACGCTCTCCGAGACGGCGCGGCTCGGGCGTTCGAGCGTTGATCCGCTCGAGGCGATCGATGCGCCCGCGCGGGCGCCCGTCGTCGCTTCGACGCGCGGGTTTCGACCCGACGGCGCGGCGGCGACGCGATCGATCGGCGGCGGCGGCGGCGTGGATTCGGAAGACTGGCGCGAATCCGCTCGGGCGGAGGCGGCGTCGCTGAGCGCGGCGGCGGAGAAACGGTTCGCGGCGCGCGTCTCGCCGAGCGGCGGCTCGGCGAACGGCGCGCCGCGGCGCAACTCGTCGTTCACGGAGGGGAGCTCGTGGGGCGGGGAGGGATGGACGAGTTACAACCCCGCGACGGGGCCGAGGTAGGCGCCGAGGTAGGCGCGTCGCGCGTTTGGATCGAGGACCGAAACTCCGAAAGTGTCGTGCGCAAAAATCGTGTCTGTCTTCGGCATCGGAAAAACGGGCCCAGAGATCCACGCCGCGACCTGCCGAGCAGATCCGAGCGCGCGCGCATCTCTCCCGCATCGACGCGGTCGTCCGGCGCGGCGATGGCCTCCGCGCCAGGCGCGGAGGATGCGCCGGTGGCGTCCGAGCTCCTGACCCCACCGCTGGGCCTCGTAGCGCTGCTCGGTCGCCCCGACCTGCACCCGGCGGTGCGCGAGGCGCTTCGCACGGAAGCGCGTCCGCCCATGGAGTGCCTCTCCGGCGGTGAGCTCGCGGACGCGTCGCGGGTGCTGGTCGCGCGGAAGCGCTCGCGCCCACCCGCGGACCCACTCGCCGCCGCGGCCGCGCTCGCCGCCGCGAATCCCGCGGCGCCCTCCGCCGGGGAAGCCCCCGGCTCGGTGCCCGGATTCGTGCCCGCTCCCGCACCGACCGCGGGACCCCCGGTCGGTCTCCCCCCAGTCGGGACCTCGGAGCTCCCGGCGCCCGCGCCCGGCGCGGACGTGCTGCACCCCGGGTGCTTGAAGGCTGGGTGGCTGGTGAAGCACCGCCGCCACCGGCCCGCTCTGGCGCTGATGTTCCTCGACCGCGAGGACGTGGAGGGCGATCCCAACCGGTGGATCTCTCTGAGCGCGCGGCTCGACGCGGCGCGCGTCGCCGCGGAGGCGGCCGACTGCAAGCTCGCGGCGGTGGTGGTGGACGAGGGCGGCGTCGCCGGCGAAGCGCGGGGGGCGGTCTCTGACGACCGGCGCGACGCGTTGCGGCGTCGCGCGAAGATCGACCCGCGGGGGCTCGCGACGATGTCGCTGCCGCCGACGCCGGATGCCGTGAAGACAATCGCCGCGCTGTGCAAGGCGCTCTGCGCGGAGTACTACGCGAAGGAGGCTAACCGCCGCGCCGCGCGGACGCACGTGGACGATGATGCGCTCGGCTCGGTGGCGAACCCGGCGTTCAAGGCTGGCGCGTTCTCGGAGTTCAAGGGCGACTGGACCGGCGCGGCGCGCTGGTACGGGCGCGCGCATCGGGCGCTGGTCGCCGCGCACGGCGCCGAGCGCGCCGCGGACGAGACGACGTTTTCTGCGTCGGAGCCTTCCCCTCTTCCCGTTCGGGTCCAGCGGCGCCACGCCGGTCTGCTGGCTGCTGCGAACGCGGCGTACAAGAAGTGCGCGCTGTCGCTGATGCTCGACCCGGACGCGCCGCGCGAAGCGGTGGCGCACTTCCAAGCGCACGCGGCGGCGTTCAAAAAGCCGCCGCGGTGGCTTCCGCGCGAGTACCTCCCCGAACACCACGCGTGGCTCGCGTCGCAGTACGCGGCGTTCGGCCGCCTGCTCGCGTCGCGCGTCGCGTGGGGTACTGGGGGCGAGAAAGACCCCGCGTCCGGCGGCCGGCCGTTCGCGCCGCCGCCGCCGGGGTCGCCGAGGACGTACCTCCCGGGGTTTTACTTCCACGCCGCCGCGAACGCCGCGGAGGCGCGGCGGCGATCGCTCGAGGCGGCGCCGGACGCGTCGGGGGCGTCGACGGCGCCGCACGCGATTCGCGATTTGCGGCCGGGGCCGAGGGAGGCGACGTTCGTCGATTCCGCGACGGGCGCGCCCGTGCCCGACGCCGCGTTCCTGCGGCACATCCTCTCGAACGCCAAAGAGACGTTCGCGGCGCTGCCGGCGGCGCGCGCGCGTCTGCTGGCGGAGGCGCGCGAGCACTACAAACGCGCGCTTGTTTTTTCGGGTGACCGATCCCCGAAACACGCGAGGCTCTTCGCGTCGCTCACGTCGCAGCTCGCGGCTGGGACGCTCACCGCGGGCGATGTCACGGCCGCGGAGCGCCTCTTCAAGGCTGCGGCGGCGGTGTACCGTCGCGAGGGCTGGGACGACCTGCTCGGCGTGACGCTGATGGCGCTGAAGGAGTGCTATCGCCGCGCGAACGCGAGGCGTGCGCACCTCGAGACGTGCCTCGAGCTCGCCGCGCTCGGCGCCGGCAACGGCGCGGTTCTCGCTTCGGGGCACGGCGCGTTCGACGCGGACGCCGCGGCGCACGCTGCGCAGGCGGCCATGCACGAGGTGGGCGGTGCGCCGGACGCGAACGTCGTGGCGGTTGGCGGCGGCGACGCCAATCGCGCCAACGGCGTGGATCGCGCGTTCCGATGCGTCGCCGGGTTCCGGGCAGCCCGCGCCGTCCCCGGTGAGCCCGCTCGGTTCACCGCGGCGCTCCGCTGGGCTCTTCCTTTCGAAGTTCCCGTCGCGGCGGTCGCGGTCGAGTTCTCCGAGCCCGCGTACGCGTGGCGGAGCGCCGCGAAGGACGCCGACCGCGCCGCCGGCGAGGACGCCCCGGCTGCGCTGAAACCCGGCGCCTGGCACCGCGTCGCCGCGGACGTCACGCCCAAGTGGGGACACCCCGTGCGCGCGACGGCGGTGGTGGTGACCCTCGAGACCGGAATCACGTTCCGCGCCGCGCTCGAGTCCGGCCCGGACGAGGGCGAACCGTACGGTGGACGAGACCGCGCGAGCGAGGGGGGTCGAAGCGGAGGCGCGGGCGACGTCTTCGAAAACGCTCGGCTTCCCGATTTCATGACCGACGTCCGGGTGGGCGTCCACGCGCTGGACCTGCGAGGGGCGGCACCTCGCGTGTCCCTCGAGGCGCGTCTCGCGGGGCCGGCGCTCCTGGGCGAGGCGTGCGCGCTACCCCTGGCGGTGGTCAGCACGGGCGACGCCATGGAAGCCGTGGAGCTGGCGTTCAGCGCGCGCAGCGACCCGGGGGCGGAGTCTGAAACCGTCGAGGTGACGCGCGACGGCGGCGACGCGCCTCTCGGCCCGGACGACGTCGTGCCTGTCGGTCGCGTCGCGCCGGGAAGGGACTGGCGCGGCGTGGTGTACGTGCGCCGTCGGAGCCTGGGGCCACCCGTGACGCTGGTGGTGGAACTACGCGGCAAGCGCGACGCGCCCGCCGGCGAGGACGGGCCGGCGGCGCCGCCGCTGCCGCCGCCGGGCGCACGGCGGAGGCCGGAGCTGGAAACAGAGGTGGAGGTGGCGGTGCGGGCGCCGTTCGCGGCGACGCGCGAGACGACGGCCGCGTACCGCGCGCACGCGCTCTCCTTCGAGGGCGCGAACGGCTCGGAAGCCACGCGGCTCGTGACCCGCCTCAGGGTCGAAGCGGCGGGCTCGCGGCTGCGCATCACGGGCGCCGACGCGGCTGGATCGAAATCGGCGACGTGTTTTTTCCCGACGGCGCTTGACGAAGGCGACGAGTTCTTGCACGTCGTCGACTCCGCGCGTGGCGCGCCCGCGCCTGAGCTGAGCGTCTCGTGGCGCAGGGACGATTCGGACGAGCGCTCGCGCGACGCGCGAACCGTCATCCCCGCGACGGCGGCGGCTTCCGAGCACACCTCCGAAGGCAAAAAAACGGATCCGGGGGATCCCCCCGTGACGGTGACCCTGTCCGCTCCCCCGCGCGCGCGCGTCGGCGCGCCGTTTGAAATGCGCGCGCGCTGCTCGAACGCCACGAGCCGGGCGCAGCCGCTGCGCGTGCGCGTCGCGGACGCCTCCGGGTTCGTGTTTTCGGGGTCGCGGGAGTGCGCGGTGACGGTGGCGCCGCTCTCGGCGACGGAGACCGCGTACACCTTGGTCGCGCTGCGCTCGGGCGAAGCGGCACTCCCGGAGGTGGAGGTGACGGCTTTGCGGCTCGGCGCGGCGCTGCGCCCGCCGCGAGTCGCCAGGGCGATGTACGTCGAACCGTAGGACGCGCGCGAGCGTCGTGGACGATCCGTCGCGGCGATTGTTCACGCGCCAAACAGTCGAGAAGAGGAACGTTTCTGACTGTCGCAGTGTCATGATATGCGCTCGACTTCCGATCATCTCCGTCGTCGTTCCGTTTCCGTCTTCGCAATCTCTCAGCCGTACCGGTATTATTTCCTAGTACTAACGCTCTACGTAAAAACCATCCCGACGGCGGAACGTCTCGCAGCCGTCTCGGCGCTTCCGTTTCAGTCGCTGTCGTCCTCCTCCGGCTCCGGCTCGGCAAAGATGGGTTTCGGCTGCGTCTCGGCGTACGCGCCGCTCGTGCGCCACGGGTTCGCCTCCGCATCCGCGGCGTGCCTCAAGATGGCCTCCCGCGGGTCGTTCTGGCGCCAGTTCTTCTCCCCGAGCATGTCGTTATTGCGCATGATGTGCTGCGTCAACAACGTGCCACCCGTCCCCGCGCCCAGCGCGCCGGCGGCGCCGCGCGCGCCGGCGCCGGTGTTGCGCGGCATCTTCGTCTTGACGGCGTCCTTGCGCCGGGCGCGCTCGCTGTCCCCCGGCGCCGCGCGCCCGGGCATGGGCTCGCGGAACATGGGCAGCGCGTGCGGCGCGTACGCCGTCTTGCTCTCGTCCACGCGCGCAAAGTCTGCGCGCGAGGCGGCGCGCGGTTTCCGCCCGACGCACGCCAGAAGCCCGCGCGCGCTGCGCGCGGGGTCGTACAGACCCAGCGTGACGCCTGACTTGCCGTCGCCGCAGCCGAGGAAGAGCTGGTTCAAGCGCTCGTGCCACAGCGCGGCGACGCAGTTCCCGGGCGTGCCCATCTTGCGCACGAGCTCGAGAGACCTGGCGTCGAACACGGCCAGCGCGCCGTCGCCGAGGTCGGCGCGAGCGCGCGGCGCGTCGACGCCCGTGAAGAAGTACTCGCCGTTGGGCGAGAACGCCACCGCCGTCTCCTCGTGCGTTGTCTCCAGCCCATCGAACGTCTTCATCGGGTTTTTGAAGTTGCGCACGTCCCAGACGCGCAGCGTCCCGTCCGCGCACCGGCTGAGCAACACGCGCCCGTCCTTGGCGAACGCCAGGCTCGTCGCGGACTCGCCCGCGGGGTGCGCGTTTTTTATCAGCGTCTGGGGGCGTCCGGCGAACGACCAGGCGTTGTCCACGTGGCACTGCTGCGACGGGGGCAACACCAGGCCCACCGAGGCGCTCCGGTAGACGCTGGAAGACGCCCCGCGCGCGGACGAGAGCGCGCGGTTCGAAGTCGCCCCCGCGCGCCCGCGGCGGTCGCTGCCGTCGGAGGGGAACAACTGGATGGTCCCGTCTGTCACGCCCCCCGCGATCAAAGCCCCGTCGGACGAGTACGCGCACGACGTCACTTGAAAGCGCCCGGGCTTTGACAGTTGCGGCTTGAGCACCGCCGCCTGCGCGCCGCGCGCGTCGCCGAGGCGGTCCACCGCCCAGGTGCGCAGTGTGCCGTCTGCGCCGGCGGTAAGCGCTGTGTCGTGGCGCAGCGGGTGCCACACACCCCCCGTGCACGGCGAGCAGTGCCCCTTGGTGTTCTTCATGTCCCGGATGTACATGTCCCCTTTGTCGCACTCGCCGATTTCGCGGCCGTCGCGGTCAAACACCTTCGGCTGCGCGCCGCCGGTGACGACGAGGAACCGGTCGCCGCTGGGCGACCACGACAGCGCGTGCACGGGGTACCCGTCGCTGGGCGTGATCTCGCGGAACGGCTTCAAGTCGCGCTTCATGCCGTTGAAGTCGTACATGCGCACGGTGTAGTCGTGCGAGCCGGTGAGCAAGCGCGAGCCGGTGTGCTCCAGCGCCAGCGCGCTGACGACTTTCCGATGGCCCTCCAACTTCGCCTCGTCGGACACGGGCAGGCGCTCATCGCGGTCGTCCTCGGAATCCCGGTCGCCGCCTGCGTCGTCATCGTCCTCGTCGGCGACGGGCGCGCTCGGCGGGCGACGCGTTTCGGGAGAGGACGCGGCGGGGGGCCTCGATGGGCCCTCCACGGGTCGCGACGGGCCCTCCGCCGCGCGTTCGCGAGGCGGACTCGATCTCTGTCTCGGCGCGTGCTTGCTCCCGCCGAACCCGCCGGGGAACATCGCGCGCAACGCCGCGTCTTCGTCCTCCACGGCAGGAGCCGTGGCTTTTGGAGGCGACGGCCCCTGGCGTGCGCGTTTCGAAGGCTGTGCAGCGTCGCCTTCGTCGTCGAAGAACGCGGACGAACGAGACGCCTGCGCGACCCGCCGCTGTCTGTCCAAGAGCTCCTGCATGCCTCCACCGCCGCGCGCGTCCATTCGGGCGGCGACGCTGCGCATCGCGCGAAGCTTTGCCGTCTCCTCGTCGTCCGAGTCGCTCATCGCGGCGACACGGTCACGGTCGCGGGCGCCTCAACCTATGAGCGACGAGGCGGGCCGACCGGTCCCAGATGCCGAGACGCGAAATCGCCTCTTTGAAATCATTCCGAGCACGCGGATAAAATCACATCGACGTCACTGCGTTGGGCGCGCCTGCTGATGTCGGTCTCGACCGCCTCGATCGGACGCGCGTGGCGCATGGGTGTCGTGTCCCTTGTCCGACTGCACCACGCGCGACTTCCGCGCGTCGCGGACGGCGTCCGACCACGTGGGGCGTGCGTGACGGTGTCGGTCCGAAACCCGACCCGTCTTTGGTCCGCCTCGGCGGCGGCGGTGAAGCAAGGCCAGGCCGCGCCCGTGTCCTCGCTGAAGAGCCCCCCCGACGGGGTTTGGCGCGGGCTAGAGGACTGGCGCGCGGGTGCGGTCGGCGCCGGCGCGAACCGCGCGTGGGTGTGGGGCAAGAGAGGTGCCGTCCCCGCGGACGCGGACCCGAAACATCTCGGCCCGGAAAACGAGGGAAACGTTCCGCCGGGCGCGTGGGCGTCTCCGGCGTCGACGGAGACGATCCCCCTGCCCGATACGCTCGCGGCGTGCGCGGACCTCATCCTGCGCACGCCCGACCCCGCGATGAAGGCGGCGCTCTCCCACCGCGCGTACGCGAAGTTCGCGGCGGACGCGCGGAGCGACACCGCGACTCCTCTGGCGGTGGGGACGGCGTCCCCGCCGGCGTCGCCGGCGCGCCCCGCGAAGCCGGAGCTCGTGCACCCCAAGGACGTCCCCTCTCCGAAGACGTGCGCGCTGGGCTTCTCCGCGGCGATGATGCACAATATCGCGCACATCGAGCTGAACGCCATAGACCTCGCCTGGGACACGGTGGCGAGGTTCGCGCCCATGCACGCGTCCCGGTTTGACAGGCGAGAAGGCGCTCCGAAGACGGCGCGCGCGTTCGCTGGGCTGCCCGACGCGTTCTTCCTGGACTTCGCCAAGGTGGCGGACGACGAGAGCCGGCACCTGGGGTGGTGCCTGCAGAGGCTGCAGGAGATGGGCGTGGCGTACGGGGACATACCCGCGCACAACGTGCTGTGGGAGGGCGCGCAGTCCACCGCGGACTCGCTGCCCGCGCGGCTGGCCGTGGTGCCGTGCATGCAGGAAGCGCGGGGTCTGGACGCCGGGCCCCGGCTGGTTTCGAAACTGCGCGGCCGCGGCGATAACCGCTCGGCGGATATCATCGAGCGCATCTCCGCGGAGGAGCTCGCGCACGTCGCCGTGGGCGTCGCGTGGTTCAGGCACGTCTGCGGCGTGCTCTCGGTGGACCCGCGCGCGGCGTTTTCCGCGGAGATTCGAACGCACGCGCCCGAGTCGCTGCGCGGGCCGTTCAACCACGCGCACAGGGTGGACGCCGGCTTGGAGCCGGACTGGTACGCGGTGCGCGGCGACGACGGGTCGTTCCGCATGGGCCGCGAGTTCCCGGAAGACGAGCGCGCGAGCCGAGGCCGAGGCCAAGGCGGCGAGAAGACTGGAGAAGACGCGTCGGGTGACGACGGTTTGTCCGGCGAGTTAGTCCGGCGGTTGAGGGACATGCTCGCCGTCGAGGGGGTCGACGACCTGAGCCAAGCCGAGCGCGTGTGAGCGCGCGCCGTACAGTCCGGGTAAAATGAGCCATCTATCCTACGTGTTTTTTGCGTGAAGCGTGCGTGATAAGCTTTGCTCGGTTGTCGGTGATAAAAAAGAATGGAAAAACGCATCGCCCGCCTCATTTTTCGGGGCGCGTCACGACACGGTGATGGTGTCCGACTCCTCGTGCACCTCCGCCGCCTCCGCGTCGGCGCTCCGCTCAAACTCGTCGGCCGCGTCGTCCTCGAAGACGTGCCCCATCTTCTCGCGCTTCGTCTCGATGTAGCGCTTGTTGTCCAGCGTGATGGGCGCGAACAGAGGCACCCGCCCCACGACGGTCAGCCCGAACCCTTTCAGCCCGTGGTACTTCGCCGGGTTGTTGGTCATGAGCTTGATCGTCCGCACGCCGAGGTCAGTCAGGATCTGCGCGCCGACGCCGTACTCGCGCGAGTCCACCGGCAGCCCGAGATCCTCGTTCGCCTGCACGGTGTCCCGCCCGGCATCCTGCAGGTTGTACGCCCGGAGCTTGTGCCCCAGGCCGATGCCGCGCCCTTCCTGCCCACGCAGGTACACGATCACCCCCCTCCCTTCTTTCGCCACCTTCTTCATCGCCATGTCCAGCTGGTTCCCGCAGTCGCACCGCGCGCTGCGGAAGATGTCGCCCGTCAGGCACTCGCTGTGCACGCGCACCAGCACACTCTCGCCTGCCGCCGCCTCGGCGCCGTCGCCGTACACGAACGCGACGTGCTCAATCCCGTCCACCTTGCTCTTGTAAGAGACCGCGGTGAACTCGCCGTGCTCCGTGGGGACGCGCGCGGACGCCGTGCGCTCGACCAGCACCTCGCGCTTGCGGCGGTACCGCACCATGTCGCTGATGAGAACGAGCTTCAGCCCGTGCTCCTCGGCGAAGATCTTGAGGTCGGGCAGGCGCGCCATCGAGCCGTCGCTGTCCTTCACGATCTCGCAGAGCACGCCCGCGGGCCCGCAGCCGGCCATGCGCGCGAGATCCATCGCCGCCTCGGTGTGCCCGGTGCGCTTCAGCACGCCGCCCTCGCGGTAGCGCAGGGGGAAGACGTGGCCCGGGCGCACGAAATCTTCCTCCGTGGCGTCGGGGTGGCCCAGCCGCGCGATGGTGGCGGCTCTTTCGCCCGCCGAGATGCCGGTGGTGGACGCCTTGAGGTCCACAGAGACCGTGAACGCCGTGCGCATGGCGTCCTCGTTCTCCTTGTTGCTCACCATGAGGGGCAGGTTGAGCTTGTCCGCGGTGTCGTTGTCCACGGAGACGCAAACCAAACCGGAGCTGTGCCGGATCATGAAGTGCATCGACTCGGGCGTCATCTTGTCCGCCGCGCCGATCAAGTCACCCTCGTTCTCGCGGTCCTCGTCGTCCAGCACCACCACGAACTTGCCCGCGGCGACATCTGCGAGCGCGTCCTCGACGGACGAAAACCCGGGCGTGGGCTCGTCGGGGTCAAGGTCCGCGCCCTCCGCGTCGGGGTGCCACGAGGGCACCGCCGCGGGCCGAGCGCCCCGGACGCGCGGCGTCGACGTCGACACCGACGAAACGAGCCGGGGGAGGCGGAACACCGCGGGGCGGCCAGAGGGGCGCGCGGCGAGGCACTGCACGGAGCCAGCGGCGCGGCGAGCCGGCGCCTTGCCGGCGCGCGCGCTGACCACGGCGCCGAGCACGGCGCCCATCGTGAAGGCGGACATCTCGAAGCGCGCGCGTCGATACGAGCCGTCCAATTAAATCCTCGGTCTGGCGAGAAAAAGCCTCCGCGGGTCGCGAGCGCGTGCGCGTCGACCGGGCGTGCGTGCGTGCGAGTGCGGTGGCGGACTCGCGTGCGCTCGGGGAGTGAAAGTCCGACGGGTGCGTGTGGGGACGCGCCGCGCGGGTGAAGTGCGCGAACCAGGCGGTCTCCCTCGAAAGTCTTCCGAAAGCGCCTGCTTGCGGCGCGTTCGGACGTGAGGAAGAGAGATCTTCTCGTCGTTTGTGACTTTTGCAGACTACTTCGTCTCCGCGCCGCTCGATTAAAGTGGATGGGGTTGGAAATCCAGATTTTTCCGTCCTTTTTCTTTGGCGCCCGCGTGTGCGGTGTGCGCCAGTTCTTTCCCCCGTCGATTCCGCCTGCGTCGTACCAGAACGGCAGCATTCGTCGTATTCCGAGGGGCGCGTCAGGCGATGGCGTCTCCCGGCGCGTACGCCTCGCCGCTGCGGGAGAATCAGGTGGGTCTGTTCGGCGAGGGCGTGGCGCAACCACCGACACCCAACACCAACGTCCGCGTGCTCATCGCGCAGAAGGAGAAGGTACGTGTCCCGCGTCGCTCCCGAGGACATGTCATCATGCGAACGAATGCTTTGACGCACTCGCGCGTTCTTGAACAGCCTCCGGGACGCTCGAGCGTCCTCTTCCACGCGCCCCCTTCGCGCGCACTTTCCTGACACGACGTTTCCGCCACCGCCTCGCCCTCGTGCGCGACCTCAACCCTTCAGGAGCTCGTCGCGCTCTCCGAGCAGCGCCTGAGCCAGCTCAACGCGCGCGCGGCGGACATCGAGGAGCGCCTGCGAGGCAAGGAGACGGAGCTCGCGCAGACGCGGACGCAGTTCCAGCAGCTCACGGCGGATTTCCGGTACAACCTGAAACTGCTCGAGGACCGTGACGCGGAGCTCGAACGGCTGGACGGCGCCGTCGTGACCCACCGCGCGTCCGCGGAGAAGGCGGAGCAGGCGCTGGCGGCGGCGCGCGCGGCGGCAAATGAGAAAGACGCCGAGCTGCGTCGGCAGAAGGCGCGCGTCGGCGAGCTCGAGGCGTACCACGCCGAGAAGGTGGAGCGGTTGCGGAAACAGACGGACGAGGCTCGGTACTCGCGCGACGACGCGCTGCAGCGGCAGAAGGACGACTTCGCCAACCTCGAGCGCGCGCTCGTGCGGCAGGTGGAGGAGCAGAAAGCCGCGCTCGAGACGGAGCGACGCGAGGCGGCGGAGGAGACGGAAAGGGCGCGGCTCGAGCAGACCAAGGAGCTCGAGGTCCCCTTGAACAACCTGCGCCGCGAGCTGAGCGACGAGAAGGCGCAGACGCTGGCGCTCGCCGCGGAGCTGGAGGCGTGGCGAGCGCGCGAGGAGAACACCAGGGGCGAACTGGCGAAGAGCGAGACGGCGCGCCGCGCCGCCGAGCAAAACGCCGTTTCCGTTTACGAGAAGCTCGCCGAGACGGAGAACACGGTGGGCGTGCTCCGCGCGGAGGTGGCTGAGCTCCGCGCGTTCAAGGATCTGGCGCCGGAGGAGAGCGAGAGGAAGGCGGCGTTGGCGAGACGGGACGCGGAGACCGAGGCGATGGCGAGGCGGGACGAGGAGTTCAAAACGCGCGAGCGCGAGGCGGACCGGCTGCGCGCGCGCGTGCGGACGCTGGAGGAGGCGCTCCGCGCGAGCCGGAGGGAAAAGAAGGCGGGGAGCCTCTCCGAGGAGGATCCGAGGCGTGGGTCCGCGTCCAAGTCCGCGTCGAGGAAGGGCGAGAAGAATTCCGGCGAGAGAGTCGCGAAAGGCAAGAGAGTCACGATCATCGAGGACTCGCCGAGCGACGGGTCCGGGTCCCCTTCGGCGTCCTCGAGCGACGCCGAGTCGGAGTCGGACGCGACGCCGCCGCCGCGGAGAGCCAATGGCGGCGGCGGCGACGCGTCTCCACCATCCATCGGAAAGGAGAAGCCCGAGGCGCTCGTGGCACCGAGTACGGCGGCGACGGCCACGGCGGCGACGGCCATGGATCACCGGATGGATCGTGCGGACCGCGGCGTCGGCGACCTCGCGCGCCGCGGCGACGGCGGCGACTGCCCAGACGCCGCGGCGTCTTCCCCGCGGATCGAGCGCGTGTGGAGCGCGTTGCCTCCCCGCGCGCGCGCGGCCGCGCACGCTTCGGTATCGCGCGCAGAGATCGAGAAGGCGGCGGCGGCGGCGGTGGAGGCGGCGCTCGCGGCGAGAACGCACGCCGCGGGCGTCGAAGCCGTCGCCGACGCTTCCGCGACGGCGAACGCGGCGCCGAACGCCGGCGCCGGCGAGACCTCGCCGCGTACGAGACTGGCCGACGCGAAGCGCGCGGTGGCGGTTTCCAGCGCCTCCGCCGTGAAGGCTTCGAAGAAGGTGACCTCGGCGGGCAAGAAGAAGCGCGCGAGCTCGAAGCCACGCGTGCCCGCGTTTCCCAATTTCCGACCCTCGGCTTTCTCTCGGGCGTCGCCGACGAACGGCGCGAAAACGTTCGGCAAGAAAAAACGCGCGCCTTCCAGCTTGGCCGCCGCGGAGGCGCGCGAGGCGCGTCTTCTGGCGGAGCTGGAGGGGAAGGTCGCGGCGCTTTCGTCGGGGAGGATACGAACCGGGCGGTCGGCCATCCGAAAGGCGCTCAGGTAGCTCCTCGCGCGAAGCGAAAGAGTCGGCGTCGAGGCGGTTCTCGGGAGCGGCGGCGAGGTATTTAACGACAAAAGCGAGCTCGTCTCCCGTATTCCTCTGATCGATCGACTGACGTCGCGCTCTACCACATCGCTCCGCGCGCCTCCGTGTCATCACATCTTGAGCGCCTTCTGCTTCTTGGTCGCCTTGCGCATCTTCGCGTGTTTCGCGATGGTTTTCGGGTTGGTGACCTCCGCCATGATGATCCCCGTGCGCTTGCGGTTCTCCTCCTTCTGTTGCTTTTTCGCCGCCCGGCGCTGGTGCTCGGCTTTCCGGCCCGCGCGCGCCTCGTCCGCCTTCTCCTTCATCGCCTCTTGGAACGCCTTCTTCGCCGCCTTCTCCTTCATACGATCGTCCCACGACTTCGTGCCGCCGGTCTGCGCCTTCATAAAGCTCGCCGCGCGCTGTTTCGCCGGCTGCTTCCACGCCCTGCCGCTCGCCTTGCCCACCACCTGCTTGTACGTCGGGCGGCTCGCTTTCCGCAGGCGCTCCACCTCGTGCTCGTCCACCATCTCGTCGTCCTCAAGGCCGTGCTCCTCCACCTCGCGCGCGCGCTTGCGGCTCGGCCGCCCCGCGGCGAACCCTCGCATCTCCGGGCCGGTGACGAACGTCTCCTGCGCGGGAACCCACGGCTCGTCGGTGATGACCACCGGCATCGTGACCGTCGGTGCGAGGAAAACGACGTGCCGGGAGCAATGCCGCCGCCTCCGAGTTTGGCGGCGGTCTCGAGCTCCCTGCGAATATTTTTATTTTCGCATCTCGAGAAATCCCCCCAACTTTTCGTCTCGCGTAGAGACGGAAGTTCGGCAGCCTGTCAAAAATAAAGGATGCCGCACGCCTCCATTATTTCGTGACTGAACACGCATATCGTTTTGTTCATTATGTTCAGGTGCAGACAGAATCTGCGGAGGCGCTGTGCGCCCACCGTTTCGGGAGCCGTCGCGCAGAAAGAAAGTATCCCGGGCGTCCGCGCATTGCGACAGGCGCGGCGTCGAGAGACCCGCGAGTCGGTGCTCGAGCGGGGAGCGACATGTTCGCACGAGCCGCGGCGCGCGCCGCGCGACGCGGTTGGTCCGCGGTGAGCGTCCCCGGCGCGCCTTCGCGCGTGGAGGCGGCTTCCGCGTCTGACTCGACGTTTTCTGGCGTCCGGGCCGCGCGTCGGACGTTCGCGGCGACGATGGCCACGGTGCCGCTGGCGGTGGAGGCGGGGAGCCACGCGGCGTCGTACGGCAGCGCGATACTGAGCCCCAACGACCTGCGGCGCATCGCGCACGACCTCGGGGCGAAGAAACGCACGCGCATCGAGGGACCCAACGTCCCGCGCGCGCGCGCGGTGCTCGTGCCGCTGTGCCACGACGAGGAAACGGGCGCGCCGCACGTGCTGTTCACCGTGGCCCCGGACGACTTCGGCGCGCCTCACGTGGGGTTCCCGGGCGCGCCCATCGCGAGGACCGTGCGTCCGCGAGACGCGCACAGCGTGTCCAGCGCGATTCGTGACGCGTTCGACGCGCTCGGCATCGCGGGCGCGTCGAACGCGGAGGCGGCGTCGGCATCGTCAGAGACGCCGGCGACGCCGGCGTCGTCGAGGGACGCCTCCGCCTCGCGCGAGGCGGACGCGCTGTTCGACCGGCTGGAGATCCTCGGGTTGTGCTCGGACTGCCCCGACGTCCCGCGGCAGACCGCGGTAACGCCCGTGGTGGGGTACCTCGGGCGACTCGACGTGCACGCGCTCGAGCGGGACTCCGCGGCGCGCGCGCTGGACCGAAGCGCCCCGACGCTCATGGCGATGTCGCTGGAGGAGCTTTTGAGCCGAGAGAGCGTGGACGCGCGCGTGGTGCCCGGGGTGGGTCCCATGCCGGTGTTCAACGCGCACGCGCCCCCGGAGCGCCCGCTGCAGATCTGGGGGCTCACCGCGCAGATCCTGCACGCGGTCATGCGCGTGGTCGTCGGCCCGAGGGCGGAGTACGCGGACGCGCTCTACGGCCCGTTCGCCAGGAAAACCAGGTCCTCCGGGCGGTGAGGACGCGAGACGGCGGCGGGGAACGCGACGGCGAGCGCGCGCGACTTTTCGAGAGGTGATACTACTAATACGACCTTCTATTCTTTACGAAACGCCGCGTTTTCGTGGCGCGAAACCGACGCGACACGACACGCGTTCGCGACGTCTCTCACCTGCGTTTGTACGTGCACGCCTTGAGCGCAGGCCACCGCACGCGCCGCGCGGGCTTCGCGCCGGACTTGACCAGGCGGAGCACGAAGAACATTTTGTTCCGCTCGTCCACGGACCCCTGCAGCTTGAACCCCAGCTCGGTGGCGGCGGCGATGAAGGACTCGATTGACGCCACGCCCTTCGAGCCGTCGAAACGGCTGCGCACCTCCGCGATCCAGCACACGCCCCCCGTCTTGAGCACCTGCGAAAGAAACGACGGAAGCGGCGCGAGAGACGGCGGGTCAGCCCGACGCGCTTGTCTCGACTCGGCGCCGGCGCCGGCGGGAACGGAGGGGATCGACGCGTGTCGGGGCTTCGTCCAGCCGGTGGGCTCATCGTGATCACCCGTCGGTGAAAGGGAAGCGTCCGTCCGTGTGTTCTGGCGCGCGTGAAAAATACGCGCCCGTCATGAATGGACGGGCGCGCGAAGACTGACGCGCGCCCGAGCGCGGGTTTCGAGGGGAGAGACGGGAAAGACGCGGGAAAAAAACCGTCCGTCAGTCACGCGCGGCGTACCCTGTGCGCCTCTTCCATGAACGACCCGTAGTCCGTCCCCATGAGCGACAAAGAGAACACCGCCACCTCCACGGAGGCATCCTCCAAAGGCACGTTCGCCATGTTGCACGCGACAACGCCTTTCGCTTCGCTCTCCAGGTCGAAAGAATGCACCGTCTTCTGCGGCGCGCGCGCGGCGAGCTCAGCGTCTCCGCACCCGAAATCCGCCACACGCAGCGTCTGGGGCTGCGTCGCGAGCCACTTTAGGCACGCGTCCACCGGCCGCACCGGCCACTCCTTCGTCTGCTCGCGGAACCCCGCGTGGTACGCCGAAAACATGCCCGGCTGATCTTCCACCATCCGCAGGGCCTTGTCCCCGGTGGTCGTGTACAGCGCCTCGTTCAGCATGCGGAACTGGCCGCCGCTCAGCTTGGCGCGCATCTTGTCAACCAGCGACGGCTTCTTCGGGGGATCGCGCGCGCTCGCGGGGTGTTGCCCGGAACCGCGCGCCTCATCCTTCTCCTCCTCCGAGTCCTCCTCCCCCCCAGAGCCTCCCTCCTCCGACGACGAAGCGCCCTCCTCGGCGTCGTCGTCGTCCGATTCGGCGAACGCCGCGTCCAGCGCAGCGTCTTCGTCCGAATCCACCTCGCCGTCGTCCTCGTCGCTGCTGAACGCCTCGCCCCAGTCCCCGCCTTCCCCAGCGTCCTCCGAGGAAGACGCGCCCTCGGAGCCGTCCGCCTCCGAGTCCGAGTCCGAGTCCGCCTCCGCCGCCTCGCGGAGCGCGGCGGCGCGGCGCTCCAGCGCCTCCGCGGCTTCGCGCTTCTCGCGACGCGCGCGCGCCTTTGCTGATTCCTCGGGCGCGCCCTTCGCGCTCGGGTTCTCCCTGACCGCCGCCTCGGTGTTTACTCTCGTGGCGGCAGCGGTATTCTCCGGAACCCCACCCGGCGTGACCTGCGCCTTGGCTTCCTCCGCGTCCCGCGCCGTTCGCGCCTTCTCGCGCCGCGCCGCACGCTTGGCGTTTTTGCTTTTGCTCCCGGAGTCGTCGTCGCCCTTCGCGAGCGCGCTGACCCCCGCGGCGGTGCCCAACGCCAGCTTCGCGGGTAGACGTTTCAAGGGCTGCGTGACCGGTAAGCCCTTCTCCAGTCGGTCCGCGCGACGCTTCTCCGCCGCGCGCGCGCGCTTCTCGGCGGCGCGGCGCCGGCGGCCGAGGACCTTCCCGGAGACACCCGGCTCGTCTTCGTTCGCGCCGGCGCCGTCGTGCTCGGCGGCGGCGGCGCTGAGCGCGGCGTACTTCTGCCTCTTCGCCTCCCTGCGCTCATCGAAGCGCTGGTCCGCGAGCTTCTTCTTGTCCGCCTCGGACCCGAACCGCATGTCCACCTTGACCTTCTTCTCCGGCCGCGGCGGTTTCACGCGGTTCACGACCGGCTCTTTCGATCGCTTCTTCTCCGCGCGCCCCGCGTTCGCGGCCGCGCGTGCGTTCCCCGCGCCCGCCCCGCCCTCGCGCTTCTTCTCGCGCGCAGATATCTCACCTTGCCAGTCGTACGTCTTCCACGCGGGGTCGGAGCCGCCCAAATCGAGCTCCTTGCCGCCGTTCTCGAACGAGGGCACGGACATGAACATGTCGTCGGCGGCTGACTTTGTCTCACGCCGCCGCTTCTCCCCGGGACCGGGTGCGTGACGCTTGCCGGACGACGCGCCCGCCGCAGAGCCCTTCTTCTTCTTCCCCGTGATTTTGGGCTTCATCGCGGGTGGGGAAGTGCGCGACCGTGTCGTGGTGTGCGCCTCAAGTGCGGAGCAGAGCCTCTCTCGGATGCCGCCGACAGCGTCCGTCGCTTTATATTTTCACTGCCAGCAGCCAGCCAGCCAGTCGGCAGCGTCTGCACCGATTGACTCGAAAAATGCGTCGAGGCCGCGGGCGCAGATAACATCGTTGATCGGCCCCGTCCTACTCCCAGAACACCCGCGCGTCGGCATTTCTGTCCCCCTCCTCTCGTGATGTCTCTCCCCGTGGAAGGAAGCACCGTCCTCGTGACCGGCGGCGCCGGCTACATCGGCTCGCACACCTGCCTTCAGCTCCCCGAGGCTGGGTGCAAGGTGGTCGTCGTGGACAACCTCGACAACTCCAGCGAGGAGGCCCTGCGCCGCGTCAAGGAGCTCTGCCCCGACAAGGCGGCGAACCTCTCGTTCCACGAGTGCGACATCCTCGACGCCGCCGGCCTGAACAAGGCGTTCGCCGCGCAGAAAGTGGACGCGGTGATCCACTTCGCCGGCCTCAAGGCGGTGGGCGAGTCCGTGGCCAAGCCGATGCGGTACTACAGCAACAACATCGCGGGCACCGTGACGCTCGTGGCGGCGATGGAGAAGGCGGGGTGCAAGTCCATCATCTTCTCCTCCTCCGCCACGGTGTACGGCGAGCCCGCCACCGTGCCGTGCACGGAGGACTTCCCCACCGCCGCGCTCAACCCGTACGGACGCACCAAGCTCTTCATCGAGCACATGCTGACGGACCTGCAGGCTTCCGACTCGGCGTGGCAAGTCGTGCTTCTGCGCTACTTCAACCCGGTCGGCGCGCACCCGAGCGGGCGCATCGGCGAGGACCCCAAGGGCATCCCCAACAACCTGATGCCCTTCGTGCAGCAGGTGGCGGTCGGCAGGCGCCCGCAGCTCTCCGTGTACGGCGACGACTACCCCACCGAGGACGGCACCGGCAAGCGCGACTACATCCACGTCATGGACCTCGCCGACGGGCACGTCGCGGCGCTGCGACTGGTGCGGCGCGACGCCGACTGCGGGTGTGTCACCGTCAACCTGGGCACGGGCACGTCCACCTCCGTGCTCGAGCTCGTCAAGGCGTTCGCGGAGGCGGCGGGGAAGGAGATCCCCATGCAGATCGTCGCGCGGCGGCCGGGGGACGCCGCGGAGGTGTACGCCAAGACGGATCGCGCGAGGGAAGTGCTCGGGTGGGAGGCGAAGCACTCCATCGCGCAGTGCTGCGTGGACCAGTGGAAGTGGGCCTCGGAGAATCCCTACGGATACGGGAAGGCGGAGTGATGAGGATGAAGGTGCGAAAAAGTGTTCGTCGTTCGTTCGACGGAAGAAAGAGCGAAGGGTTTCGCGTGTGCGTGAACGCCTTTTCGAGGCGCGTGAGGCGCGCGCGCGTGTCAGTTTGATGGTAACACTTCATTTGCTTTACTACAAGTAGCTACGTATGAGATTTCAGTCACAATAAAAGTTACGAATGTCGTCGACGAAATATATTGACTCGTGTCGGAACTGCAAAACGATTCCCTTCTCGACCACGCGGCTCCTCCGATGGCACGCGTCGGCAAATCGAGCGCGAGCTCTCGGCGGGCGCACACCACCACGCGCGTTGGTATCGGCGGTACGTCTTCCGCCTCGTAGTGACCATTCGATTCCTCCGCGACTCGAGCGCGCGCGATTTCGGTTCCACGCGACGTGCGATACGCCCAAACGACGCGCGTCATCAAGGCAGCGGAAAACGAGAACGCGCTTTGGGTGTTCGCCTCGGTTTTTTCCTCTCGCTCTCCCTCCCGCGCGGCGCGCTGACCCCTCGATTCGCCGTCACCTCGCAGAAACACCTCGTTCTCATGGGATCCGGGCGCCAGATGGACGACGACGGCGTCAAGCCCAAGGTCGATATCCTCGCGATGCTCGACTCGGCCTCCTCGCGAGGGGAGAAAAGCGCGAGCGCGGCGACGAAAGCGCCTCGCACGTCCGCGCCTCCGGGCTTCGACAGGCGGGACGCCAAGCGCCTCGACAAGGGCGAGAAGGACAAGCGTGGGCCCAAGAAAGAGAAGGGCGCGGCGAATTCTCCGGGCGCCACCGAGCGCCCCGGCCGGGGACCCGACGAGGCTGCTTCGCCCGCGCCCTCCAAGTCTCCGAGACGGCCGCGATCGGGCCCGAAATCGGGCTCGGACGCGAAGCCGGGCGCGGCGACGTCTTCCTCCCGAGGGGGCAGAGGCGGTGTCAGGGAGGACGCGGCGGTTTCGACCGCCTCGTTGCTGAGCGCTTCCCGCGCGTTGCCGAAACGGCAGCTGTGGATCGTGCGCGTGCCCGCGCCACCCGTGGACGACGAGGCAGAGGCGGAGGCGGAACGAAAGGAGGCGCGCGTCGCCGCGCTGACGAAGATCGTCGACGACGCCATGGAGACGCTGAGCGACGCGAAGCGCGCGCGCGACGAGGCTCGCGAGGCTATCGTGCCGGTGCGTGACCAGCTGCGCGAGGTGAACGACGAGCTCCGCGAGAAGCAGCAAGACATGAAGCCTCTGCTGGACGTCGTCGCGGCTTCCAACGCAAAGGCGAACGAGGTGAAGTCTCTCGGCCGCGAGCTGAAGGGCGTGTCCACGGAGGAGGCTCTGCAGGCTCGCCTGGACGAGCTCGAGCACAAGATGAACCACGAGCCGCTTTCCGTGCTGGAGCAGAAAGCCGTGCTTCGGGACATCTCCAAGCTCAAGGAGAAGCGCGCGGATGTCTCGGCGCTGCGGGGCAAACGAGAAGCCGTCGAGGCGTCTTCGTTTGACCGCGAGACGGCGGCGAGCCGGCTCACGCTGATGCGCTCGCTGGTGGGTTTCATCAAGCAGAAGCAGAGCGAAGTGAAAGCGCTTTTCGACCACTACAAAGCCGCCGCGGACGAGGCGGACGCGCGCGCGAAGCGCGCGAACGAGCGGAGGGGCGCGGCGGCGGACGAGCGCCGCGCGCTCGTCGCCGAGACGCGCGCGGCGCGTAAAGTCGGCGCGCGCGACCGCTCCGAGTTTTACCGCTCGCGACGCGTCGCCGCGAAAGCGCGCGAGCTCGTGAAGCGCGGCGACGTCGCCGAGGCGGAGGCGGTGTGCATGGAGCAGGTGGAGCACGTGCACGCGCGCCTGGCGATGGACGCCGAGTACCGCCGCGAGTACGCGGAGGGTCTCGCCAGGCAGAGGGAGGAGCGGAAAGCCGCCCGGGCGCGGCTGGCCGAGGCGGGCGCCGAGGCGGCCGAGAAGGAAAAGCGGGACAAGCGCGCGTCCGAAGCCGAGGCCGCGGAGAGGACCGCCGCGGAGGCGAAAGCGGCCGAAAAGCGAGCCGCGCTGGCCGCGAAGGCTGCGGAGAAGGAAAAGCGCGAGGCGGCGAAGACGGCGGAGCTGAACGCGAAGAAGGCGGAGGCGGAGGCGGCGCTGGCGGCGGCTGAGGCGAAGGCGGCTGCGAGAGCCGCCGCCAAGGCGCGCCGAGTTGCCGAGGCCCCGGTGCTGGAGCCGGGCATCCTCGCGACACTCGCGGCGAAGGCGCGCGAGGAGGAGGAAAAGGCTGGCGCTGAGGCGCCTCCGGTCGCGGCGGACCCGGTGACGGAGGCGAAGGAGGCGGAGAAACGCCGCAAGCGCGCGGAGAAGAAGGCGCGCAAGAAGGATGAGAAGCGGCGGGAAAAGATGGAGGCGACGGCGTCGACTTCCTCGGGGTCAGGGAGCGCGCGAGCCGTCGCATCCGAGGCCACGTTCTCTGAGAGCGAGTCTGTCTCGCGCGATGGCGCTTCCGTGGCGGCCGTGCGTCTCGAAACGCCGCCCGCCTCGACGCCGTCGGCGCCTCCGGCGCCTCCGGTGCGGATGAGCGCGCCTCCGGAGGCGGCGCCCGAAAAGCCTCGCGCCGGAAAAGAGGCGTTCGCGGTCCCGGCGCGCCCTCCCCGCGGCGCGCTCAAGATGCGCGGCAAGCCCAAATCCGCCTTCGGCCTGACTGAGGAGCAGCGCGGCTGGGTCGCCGTCGCGGTCGCGCTGGTGGCGATGTGCGTCTTGGCGATAGCGGGGGCCATCGGCGGGGATCGCTGAGATTTCTGTAGATTGTAAAATCAAACGACGCGAATTTCGAAAACAAAACGCGTTCCGTCCGTCTCCCACTCGCCAGCTGGTGTGCCGCGGCACGATGCGTGCGGCACGGCCGGCTCACCCGGCGGAGGCTCCGCACGAGCGCGGCCAGCGCGAGGACGATGACCTCGCGTTTCGCGAGCTCTTCGAAGCGCTCCGCTCTTCTCTCGTGCTCTCGGTCGGCACGACCGATGCGCACGCGCAAAAAAAAGCCACGATCGACGCTCGCCCCAGGCTCGACGCCGCGCGCGCGCAACTGGACCAGTCGTGGACCGCGAGACTCGAAGGAGACGCGCGTGAGCGTCACGAACGCCGTCTTGCGTCCATTCGCGCGTCGCTCGCGCGCGTGGCGCGCCGACGCGACGCGTTCGACGACCGCGTGCGCGCCTCCTTGGCCCGAGTCTGTTTGGAGGAAGACGCGCTGGCGTCGGACGCGGCGGCGCGCGCCGAGGCGACGGCGGTTCGCGCGGAGTCCGTCGCCGGGGCGTGGCGCGCGGAGACGCTCGCGAGTGCCGCGTTCTCGAGCGCGGCGCGGGCCGCGGAGGAGGCGGCGGTGGCGCGCGACGCGCTGCTCGCGGCGCACGACGAGAGAAGTCTGTTGGCCCTCGCGCGCGGCGTCTTCGGAAGACGCGGCGAAGGCGCCCGAGCGAACGTCGCGCCGGCGAAGGATCCGGCGCGCGCGCGCGTCGAGGCGCTCGTCGAAGCGCTGTCCGTGTCCGAACACGGTGACGTCGACGTGAGGGCTGACGAACGTTTGCGGGTCACGAGCGTCGTGTCTCTGGAGGTTGAGGGGCACGCCGCGGCGCGCGGAAACGCCGACTTCGTCCTCGAACCGAAAAAAGAAGCGCCGCGGCGCGTTTCCTCGCTCAGCCGGGGTGAGGCGCGCTTCCCGACCCGGAAGAAGAAGGCGCCGCTCTCGTCGCGCGCCGAGCCCCGGTGGGGCGCGTGTCTCGTGCCCTTGACGGGAGCGCGGGGCGCGGACGGCGCCGGCGGAAAAAGAAACCGGGCGGCGCGGCGGAAAATCGCCGCCGCCGCGCGCGTCGGCGTGACGCTGGCGGCGGCGCCGGAAGAGACGCCCTCGTCGATGTCCCCGCGCCGGCCGCGAAGCGCGGGATCCAGGGCGGTGTTCGGAGCGGCGTTCGGAGACGATGAGGACGTCTCCTCGGACGACGAGGACGTCTCCTCGGACGACGAGGACGTCTCCTCGGATGACGGGTTTCCTCCCGAGACCCGGCTGGCGTCCTTCGCGGCGGCGTCCGAGCGAGCGCCTTCCGGCGAGACGTCGGACCCGCGCGTGTTCGCGCTGTACGACTTCGAGCGCGACTCGGAAGGCTCGGAAGACGCGAATCAAGTGCGCGCGTGGGATGAGCGCTTCAGGAGGCGCCGCGTCGCCACGGTGGCGCACCTGCGGCGCGTGCTCGAGGAGCGGTCCGAGCCCGAGGGGCGCGAAGAGACGAAACGGCTGCAAAAAAAAACCGGCGCGCGCCTCGGGCTCTTTTTCTTGCGGACGCGTCTTCGGGACGAAGCCCGGAACGTCCGCGGCGACGGCGCGGACGACGATCGAAGCACCGAGCTGAGTAGTGCGCTCGAAACCGACCTGGCCTCCTCGAACAGCGACCGCGCTCGGTTCGTCCCCCTGACCGATCGCGCGCTCGCCGAGCTGGCGCGCGCGTACCTGTCGCGGCGGGCGCGCCGCGCGAGCCGCCCGCGCGGCGCTTCGCCGCGGCGGGCGAAAGCGTCGACCCCGGACCAGGATGCGTTTGTGTCGTCCGACGACGCCGGCGGCGTGTCGATCGCGCTGGTGTACGACGAGACCGCCGCCGTCCCGTCGGTGCGATCGGAAGGGAAGACGGTCAAGCCCGCGTTTTTGGCGTCGGCGCGACGCGAAAAAAAAAGCGCGCGCGAAGCCTTTCGTCGCGGCGCGGGATCGAGCCGCGACGCGAACGACCTCGACGCGCTTCGAGCCACCTCGACGACCTCGATGCGCGCTTCGGACGTGGTTTCGGTGATCGCCGAGGCAGCCTCCGCGGCGTCCGCGGAGCACGCCGGCGACGGCGGCCGCGCAGACCGGTTCCCGCGCCTGGAACCGGAGGCTTTCGCTTCTTCGGAGGTTTTCCCGCCGCTTCGCCTCGGACGCCTGCTCGGCGGCCCCGCGCCGCGGGACTGGTCCGCGAGGGACGAGGAGCTGGACGCCGCGGCGGAGGCGCTCGGGGACGCGGAGGAGGAGATCGAGGCGCTCATCGCGTCGCGCGCGCGCGCGCGCGACGCGCTGCGAGAGAGGAACGAGTGACGCAGAGCGCGGCGGCGGCGTCGGCGGCGGCGTCGTCGACGGAACCGTTTCCCGAAACGTTTTCGAAAGCGAAATCCAACGCGTTTTCGACCCGAACGAAACTGCATGAACTGCGAGAGTCTCGAAATCCCACAGTCGCGGGATCTCGGCCAGTTCGCAAGCTCAGCCGCTCATCCCTTTACCTATAGCTGACTCGCCCCCCACGCCGGCACTCTGCTCTGCGCGTGGGAACATGGCGCGCACTCCCGCCGCAGCGGCGTCCGCCGATGTTCACGCGGTGGCCGCCGCGGTGCTCGCTGCGCTCGCGGCGCTGACCGTCCTGAACGCGCTCGTGCGGCGCGCGCTCGGCGCGCTGGCGTCGATCGCGCGATGGCACAGGCAGGCGTTCGTGCTTCGCGGCGCGCCGATGGCGCCCGGCTACCTGCCGTTCATCGGCCACACCGTGGCGCTGTTCAAGGCGGTGGGCAACTACCCGTGCACGTGGGACCTGTTCGCGCGCTGGGCCACGGCGACCGCGCCCAAGCCCGTGCGCGTGCAAATCTTCACCAGGCACTGCGTGGTGATCGCCGACCCGAGCACGATGAAGCGCGTCATGTCCTCGAACATGAAGAACTACTCCAAGGACACGGAGTTCTCGTACGCGCCGTTCCTGGAGATCCTGGGCACGGGCCTCGTGACCAGCGGCGGCGAGACCTGGCGACGCATGCGCGGCCACATCAGCAAGGCGCTGCGGGTGGAGATTTTGGACGAGATCATCGCCATCGCCAACCGCGCGGTGGAGCGGCTGTGCGTCAAACTCGACGACGCGAAAGCGCGCGGCGCCGCCGTGGACATGGAGCACGAGTTCCGGCTCCTCACGCTGCAGGTGATCGGCGAGGCGATCCTGTCGCTGCAGCCCGAACAGAGCGACGAGCTGTTCCCCGCCCTGTACTTGCCCATCATGGACGAGTGCAACGCGCGGTCGTTATCGCCGTGGCGCGCGTGGTTGCCAACCCCGGAGTGGTTCGCGCACAAATCGCGCGTGCGCCGGCTGGACGCCGCCATCATCGGCATCGTGCGCGCGCGCTGGCGGGCGCGGCGCGGGCGCGCCGCCGGCGCGCCCGCGCCGGACGACATCCTGGAGCGCGTTTTGGCGCAGGTTGACGTCGGGGAGTACGGCGCGGAGACGGAGACGCAGCTGTGCTACGAGATCAAGACGTTTCTGCTCGCCGGCCACGAGACCAGCGCGGCGATGCTGACGTGGACGCTGCACGAGCTCAGCGTCGGCGAGAGCGGGATGATGCGTAAGGTGCGGGCGGAGGCGAAGGCTGTTTTCGGGCGCCTGAAGCCGGGCGTTTTGCCCACGCGCGACTCGCTGGCGAGTCTGGAATACACGCTGGCGGCGCTGAAGGAGACGCTGCGGCTGTACTCCGTTGTCCCGGTGGTGACCCGCGTGGCGGAGGAGGACGACGACCTGGGCGGCGTGAAAGTGCCGGCCGGGACGACGGTGATCATGTCGCTGCAGGGCGTGCACCACCGCGCGGACGTCTGGGCCGACCCTTTGGCGTACAAACCCGACCGGTTCGTTCCACGAAAAGACTTCGACGAGAACGAGGGGTTCAAGTTCCTGCCGTTCATCCAAGGCCCTCGGAACTGTCTCGGGCAGTACCTCGCCATGCTGGAAGCGCGCGTCGTGCTCGGCACGCTCGCCGCGCGGTACGAGTTCCACCCGAAAAACGCGGCGGAGAACGGGAAGAAACACACCAAGGCGATCCCCATCGCGCCGGCGAACGGGTCGCACTTCTTCGTGAAGTGATGGTCACACGGTCATAGTCGCAAACACGACCTCCTCGTCGCGCGTATTTAATATCCACACGAGACATTCGCGGCGAAGGACCATCTCTCCCATCGCCTCACCTTCCAGATCTGGCGTGTCGTCGCCCGGTGCCTCCCTCGCTGGGGGCGAAGATCAGGCGCTTCTCGCTCTTCCCCTCGAGCCGCGCGCCATCCTCCGACCCTTTGTCCAGGATCAGCAGAGACCCGACGCTCTCCTCGTACCGCCCCACGAGCTCCACGCCGTTGGGCAGACGCACCCTGGGGTGCTTGGTGCCGAGGCAAGAAAACTCTAGGGGCGTGCCCGGCACCGCCTTCGCCTCGGGGGGCAGCTCCACCACCACCAGGGTATCGTCCGTGGACGGGTCCGTCCCCGAGGACGAGGCCGTCATCTCGAGTCGGGCGCCGTGCGCGCGACAGTCCTTCGCTCGGTGCCTTGGAGACCGCAGGTTGCGAAGAGGCTGATGATGGCGGGAAAAGGCGTTGCGCAAAGAAAACTGACGCTCGTCGAGTCGCGTCGAACTCGTCGAAATCGCGCGGGCCGCGGGGATGATTCGAGGAGGTTTCGGGCCGCGGGCCAATCCTAGACGCGCGCGTCGACCCGCATCCGCGCGCTTCGACCGCCGCGACCGAGGACGTCGATCGCGTTCGTGAGTCCGTCCAACGCGGCTGTCGCGCATCTGGTCGCTCGACACGCGCCGTCGCCTTCCCCGGCCTCGTCCCGCCCGCGTCGGATTCGCCAATTAGGCCAATCGCCGCGATGGGCATCGGCAGCCTGTTCATCGTGAACAACAAGACGGAGTCGCTATGCGCGCTGAAGCACTGGGGGCCCACCGTGCCGCACGCCGCGGTGCTCGATAAGGTGTTCGCGTCGCACCGTGAGTCCGTGAAGCAGAACCTGTACAGCGACGTGCTCACCACCGAGGGCAAGCAGTACTGCTTCCACATCACGCGCGGCGAGATCACCTACATCGCGACGACGGAGACGGAGACAGAGCCGCTGATGGTGGTGGAGTTCCTGACGCAGTTGCACGTGGTGCTCAAGGCGTACTTCACGGACGTCACCGAGGCTGTGCTTCAGGAGCACCACGTGACGCTGTATCAGCTTTTGGACGAGATGCTGGACAGTGGCATCCCGGTGAACACGCACCCCGGCGGGCTGAAGGTGCTGGTGCCCCCCCCAAATCTGCTCAACCGCGCGCAGAGCGTGGTGTTCGGCCACCAGGGCGTGCTGGTGAGCGACCAGGACCCGCTCAAGCTGCTTCCTCTGCCTTGGCGCTCGAACAACATCAAGTACGCCTCGAACGAGATCTACCTGGACGTCATCGAGAGCATCGACGCCACGCTGGACAGCGAGGGGCGCGTGTTGAACAGCGCCGTCCACGGCGTCATCGAGGTGAACTCGCGGCTCTCCGGGATGCCTGACATCTCGCTCAGCCTGAGCAACTCGCACCTCATCGAGGAGTACTCGTTCCACCCGAGCGTGCGCCTGAGCCGCTTCGCCGCGGACCGCGTGGTGTCCTTCGTTCCCGCGGACGGCGTGTTCACGCTCATGTCCTACAAGGTGCGCCCGCCGGCGCAGAAAGACGCGCCGCAGTGGCAGCCCAAGTACATCAAGCAGAACGCGTGGCAGCAGAGCCAGCGACTGGGCGGCGGCGCGAACGCGGGGTCGAACGCGACGCAGGTGCCTCTGCCGCTGTATATCCGCCCGCAGGCGACGTTCGGGGCGACGCAGGGCCGAGTGAGCATCGTGTGCGGCACGAAACCCGCGTTCCAGAAGCCGGTGGAGTCGGTGTCGCTGGAGGTGCGCCTGCCCGGACGCGTGACGAGCGCCGATCCGAGCGCGACGCACGGCGGCGCGACGTACGACGACATGGGCCACCACGTGAAGTGGGTCATCGACAAGTTCCCCAACGACAAGACGCCGTGCTTGACGATCCAGCTCAGTCTGGAAGACCACGCGGCGACGCGCGTGGGGGACCAAAAAGGGCGATCCGCGAAGGGCGGCGGCGAGAACGGCCATCGCGCCGTGCGGTTGCAGGAGCTGGTGGACATTCACGCCAACTTCTCGGTGTCGGGGGTGGGGACGAGCGGCATCAAGGTGGAGACGCTGCAGGTGCGCAACGAGAAGTACAAGCCCAGCCAGGGCGTGCGGTACCACACCAGGGGGGGGAGGGTCGTCGTCAGGACGTAGACAGCAAAGAGCGTTTGTATCTGGACTGTACGCGGTACGCCGGACGATAGCCTAGCCCTCTCTCGAGGTGTTTTCGTCCTATGAATAATCCGGATCACGCGCCCGCGCGCGACGACGACACGTGAAGCGAGTCGTGTTTTCCTTCCGACCTTTTGGATAGCGAGCGCACACCCGAACGCGCGTCTCGTCGAGAGCTCTCAGCGCCTGAATCCCCGCGCGCGTGCGAGGATGTCGACGACGCTCGCTGGCTCGCGCGTCGCGGCCGCGCCGCGCGCAGCGCGCGCGGCCGACGCGGCGGCTTCGCGGGGCGCGCGTGCCCGCATCGCCCCCGCCGATCGGCACAGGGCGCCCTCGGTCGTTTCGGGGTCCGCGACGCGCGCGGGCGCGTGGGTCGGCCAGGGAGCGCGCTCGTCCGCGCTTCTCCGCGGCGTGACCTCGCGCGGAGGCTCGGCGTGCCCTCCGAGCGCGGTGAGCGACGACGTGGCGATGGGTCTGTTCTCCGCGGCGCAGTCCGCGGATGACGCGGTGATGGGCCAACTCTCCAGCGGCGTGACGCCCGCGACCTTTGCGGCGGTGCTCGCCGCCGGACTCGTCACGTCGCTGTCGCCCTGCACGCTGTCCGTGCTGCCGCTCACCGTCGGTTACATCGGCGGGTACGTCGAGAGCGCGCCCGCGGAAGAAAAAGGCGAGGGCGCGTCGGACGAAACGAGAGCGGCGGCGAAGCGCGCGAAGGATGCGGCGCTGGCGGCGAACGGCGCCGCGTTTGCGCTCGGGCTGGCGACGACGCTGGCGCTGCTCGGGGCCTCTGCGGCGGCGCTGGGGCAGGCGTACGGGCAGAACCTGGGAGATGGTCTGCCCATCGCCGTGTCCATCCTCGCCGTCGTGATGGGCCTCAACCTGCTGGAGGTGGTCATGGTCCAGTTCCCCTCCTTCGGCCAAAACTTCGACGCGCGCCAGCTGGGGAAGGAAATCCCAGCCGCGCTCAAGGCGTACGTCGCCGGCCTCGCCTTCGCGCTCGCCGCGTCGCCGTGCTCGACGCCCGTGCTGGCCACGCTGCTGGGCTACGTCGCCAGCAGCGGCGACCCGGTGACGGGCGGCGCGCTGCTGTTCACGTACACCAGCGGGTACGTCGCGCCGCTGCTCGTCGCGGCGACGGCGACGGGGAGCCTGAAAAGCATCATGTCCGCGCGGCAGTACACCGCGTGGGTCACGCCGGCGTCCGGGTTCGCGCTCGTCGCCGGCGGGACCTACGGGTTCCTCAGCAGAGTCGCGCCGTACGTCAGTCAAGGATGAGTGCGTTTTTCGAGATGGACGGGTACGTGTTACAAGTGACACAGTCTACGTTTCGGGAGCGTCGTGTGCGTTTCATTCACGGAGAAGCGAGAGGTTAGCGCGGCGCGCGCGGCTCGCCGCGAGCTCGACGAGTCGCCGCTCCAGCCGAGACAACCCTCGCGAACGCGCCGGCGTCATCCGCCTCGCCACGCCGCGAGTTCCCTGAGCCCCTTGAGCAGCGCTTTGCGCCCCACGGCGCGCAGACGCTCGATATTAGCTTCCGGGATACTTTCCGTGTCTGGGTGCGCGTCCACCGCGCGGGACACGTCCACGGACCGCAGCAGGTGTACGGTCGGATACGGCGACCGGTTGGTGTAGCTCCCCGGGTCGCCGACTTCCTCGCCGGCGAACTGGTACTCGGGATGGAACGTCGCCAGCTGCACTTTGTCCGTCACCCCCTTGTCTTCCAGGATCTCCTCGCACCGCTCCGCCACGGCAAGGAACAGCACGAAATCGTCCGCCAGCGCCTGGACGTACGGCACGGCGATGAGCGTCGTGGAAGGCTCGGATAAGCCGGGGCGACGCCACCGCTCGTTGTTAACGAAATTGGAATCCGCCGCTACCGCCCCATCCGCCTCCTCCCCCTCGTCGTCGTCGTATGCCTCGTCCGCGTCGGTGTACGTCTCGATCAGGAGCTCCACTTCGCGGGCGAAAGTGCCGAAGAACGCGTCGGTCGAGTCGTGCTCGCACACGACAAGTTTCAAGCCGTCGTTCGCCCTCGGCGCCTTGGCGAACGGGCACAGGTTGTACCCGATGACGCGGTCGTCGACCCACCGCAACGTAGCGATCCTCACGTCGTGCGGGGAGGGAGGCGACGGGCTGGATACCGCTGAGGCGACCGCGCGCGAAGGCATGGGCCGAGCGCGCGGGCCCGCGCGGGCCACGGAGGCCGCCGCGCGAACCGCCGCGCCCGCAAACGCGCGCATCGGATCTGTCATCCGCGCACGTGGAAAAGGGTGCGACTCCCGAAAAAAAAAGAACTTTTGGCGCCGCGGAAACTGAACCACGGTAAAGGCGTGCGCGCGCGTTCGGCGTGTGCCGGCACGCACGCGCATCAGTAGCTCTAGGCAGCTCGCAAGTGGCTCTATAGCTCGTCTCGTGTCTGTCTACGTATCGTGTACCGTACACGGTAGCTCACGTACCCGAACCTCGCGCGTCGTTTCCCCGTTTTCGTCCCCTCGCCGAGACGCACGGCAGCCAAAAGAGCCGCTCGCCGCGCGTCGGGTCGCCGTCGTCGACGAGCGCGACGCCGCATTTGACCAACTGCTCGCACGCGCTTCTGGCGCGCTCGCGCGTCCAACCCGGCCCCGCCGGTGGCGGCGCCTCCAAAGCCGAACGACTCACGCACCCGACCGGATACGCGCGAGCGCGTGATTGCCGATCCGAAGCGCTTCCGGCGGCGCCGCCGGTTTCGCCGCGAACGGTTTCGTCGTCATCCTCCTCGTCGGCGCCCTCCGCCGCGATCCGTATCACCTCGGATTGGTCCGGCGAGAACTCCACAGGGACGCTTCGGATGACCTTCTTCCCGCCCACCGTCAGCACCTTCCATCCCCCGCCCAGGCATTGCAGTCGTTCGATGGCTCTCAGCAGGTCGTCCTCGGAGATGGGCTGCGCCGCCTGGCCCCTCCTGGCTAACACCAGCGACATGAGCCTTCTCAGTTCGCAAAGACCTCCGTCCTGCGCTTTGCTCGCCAAACACGCCTCGGCCACCTGCACGCCCAGCTCGTAGTAGAAGTCGCCGAACCCGAGGAGCTCCGTCCAGAAGCCCTTGTTGCTGGCGAGCGGGTCCACGCCGACGTTCGCGCACATCTTGTGGAACTGCGCGCGGAACACCGGGTCCGCGCGGATCTCAGCTTTGTGCTTCAGCGCGAACGCCTCCAGCGACGCGCGGAAACGCCCGAGCTGCGCGCGCATCGCCTCGAGATGCTGGCGCTCGGCATCTTCGCCCACCACACGAAGCGCGACGCTCGCGTCGCGGCGCTGCTGAATGCCCGCGATGCCGGGACGGCGACGCATGGGGCTGCGCGGCGCCGAGTGAAGGTTGGGCACCCTATGGGTGAAATCGCTCACGGGTTGGCACACGCGGCTTTCGACTCACCGGGAAATTCAAACTTCTGGGAACAGGCGAGGTCGTCGTGCGCTGTCACAAAGGCCCCGCGGCGTCGCGACTGTGCGCCACTTCGCGACGCGCGCGTCCGCCGCCCCCAGCGGTAGGATGGCAGCGTCGCGCGCAGGCGCCCCCGCGCGAGGCGGCGACCGCCGCGACTCGTCCGGGTCGTCTCCCCAGTACGGCACGAGATTCGCGACCGGCGCGAGTCTCCCCCCGAACGCGCCCTCCGAGGACGAGACGTCCACGTCCCGCTCCGGCGGGGACACAGGCCACGTCGAGCTGGTTCTCCGCGACCTGGAGTGGTTCATGCGCGCGCCTCCCCCGTACGTGCGCGTCTCCGCGCGCTGGTGGGGGGACGACCTCGTCGCGGACGCCGCGCGCCCCTGGGTGGGTTTGGATTCGGCGCGCGACGCGGACGCGACGTTCGTGTTCCCGGTGGTGGCCAAGCCCGCGGGCTTCGCGCGGTACTGCCGCGACGCGGCGATGCTCGCGCTGGAGTTCGCGGACGGGCGCACGGGCAGGGTCGCGGCCGTCGCAAGCGTGGACGTCGCGCGACTCGACCTCGGCCGCCCCGTGCTCGGCGCGCGCGCGCTGCGCACGCGCGGCGGCGCCACGGTGGGGTCGGTCGGCGTCTCGATGCGCGTCGACTTCCGCCCCGACCGCGTGTCGTCGTTCGAGCGGAACGAGCGACTGGCGGAGGCGGAGACCGCCGAGACCGCCGAGACCGCCGAGACCGCCGAGACCGCCGAGACCGCGGAGACCGCGAACGCGGTGTCTGCTTCGAGCCCTTCGAACGTCGAGCGCGGCGTCGACGGCGGTGACGGCTCGGTCGACGCCGAACGGAGACGCCGCGGCGAAAAAGGCGGCGAGGCGGCGGAGGAGACGCGACGCGCGCCGAGCTCGGGAAAGGACGTCTCGCCCGAGACCGCTCGCCGCCTGGTCGCGGCGCGCGCGCGTTCGCGGGAGAGCGCCGAGCTCGCCGCGCGCAGACGAGTCGCGAGGGACGAGGCGAGACGGGGACGAGAGGCGAAGCAGAGCGACCTTTTCGCGCCGCGCGACGCCGTCGAGGCGTGCGAGCTGCTGCGCCGCGAAATCGACGAGGCGCTGGCTCTCGACGGCGCCGAGGCGGCGCGCATGATTGACGAGGAAATCGCCGCCGCGCGGGTTCCGCCGTCCGCGGGGTTCCGGAACGACGGTGACGGTTCCCGGTACGACGCGTGGGTGCGTTCGGCGGCATCCCTCGAGGCGCTGAACGGTCTGGGAACGCGCGAAGGGCGAGAGCGAAGCCGGGGCGGTCGTTCGAACGCGGAGGCTGAAAAAACGCGCGGATCGTCCGCGAAAAAGAAAGAAGGGCACGCGAAAAGCCCGGAGAGGCTCTCCGGACGCGTCGGCGACGGGAACACTTTTTCGTCCGTTCGCTCGAGCGGCGAGACGACTCGGTCGGAGCGCGACGCCGCGACGGCGTGGCTGGGCGGGACTGATGACGACCCGGACGGTATCGGCGCCGACGCCGACGACGCCGCGGCGTGCGCGGAGGAGGCGCTCGTGTGCGCGTTGGCGCGCTTCTCCGACGACAAAGAGAACGAGAACGAAAACGAAAACGACGACGCGCCGCCGTGCGCCGACGCCACCACCGAGCGGTGCCTCGCGTCGGCGGCGGCGACGGCGTTCACGGACGCGCAGCTGGATGACGTGGACGGCCCGCCCCCGGACCCGGACATCGAGCTTCGGCTCACGCTCCACGACGGCTCAGCGCGGGTGCTCGCCGGGATCAACGGCGATCGAGGGCGAGCCGGCGTGACGAATGACGTACCTTCGCGGCGAAAGACGTTGGCGGTGATTGTGAAGGGCGGCCACCCCTTCCCGGCGGGCGAGCTGGCGCGCGTCGCGCTCGAGGGCGTCGGCCCGCGCGGCGCGGGAACCGCGCGCGTCGCGCTGCCGAGCGCCGTCGCGGACGCGATCGTGGACCCCGCGAAGAAGACGCCCGTGATCGCGCTCGAGGTGTGGGACCCCGAGGACCGGCCGGCCGCGAGCGCGTCCGG
>MDSV01058885.1_pt1 | contig 36759 bp, 32 predicted proteins | sample 810851 | NCBI WGS metagenome assembly MDSV01 (sample SAMN05326640, study PRJNA326480) | marine metagenome | isolation source: seawater | place: Atlantic Ocean: North East | collected 2012 | reverse complement strand
TACATGGCAGAGGGCTTTCCCGAACCGGACACCGATCCTGATGCGGAAGGTGATGAATCAGCAGCGGGTGAAGCTGACGAAAAAATGCCGGCACTAAGCCTAGAACTCCTCACCGAGGACGGTGAAAGCATCCGTACCTTCTCCAGCGATGCCGAAGAAGACAGCGACAAAATTGAGGGCGTAGAAGCAGGCTTTAATCAGTTCGTGTGGAATATGCGCTACCCCAACGCAGAGGGCTTTGATGGCATCATCATGTGGGCAGGCAACCTGACTGGACCAAAAGTTGTTCCCGGCACCTACCAACTCAGAATGCGCTACGGTGACTACGATGAAACTCGAAGCTTTGAGATTCTGCCTGACCCACGCATCAGCGCGACCCAGGAGGACATGCAGGCTCAGTTCGACTTTCTGCTGTCCACAAACCAGAAACTCACGGAAACTCACCAGGCGATAAAACGCATTCGTGAAATTCGAGACCAGATCGACCTGGTAGTAACGCCACTGGAAGATCGCGCCGGCTATGATTCACTGAAAGACCGAGCGGCCTTTATCAAGGAAGAGCTTAAGTCGATTGAAGAAGCGCTGTATCAGACCCAGAATGAAAGCAACCAGGATCCGCTTAACTATCCAATCCGACTCAACAACAAGTTGGCCAGTGTTAATCGCCTGGTTAACCGAGGCAGCTATCGACCAACCAACCAGTCGGTTGCGGTTAGAAATGAACTAGTGACGGAAATCGACAGTGAGCTGGAAAACCTGGCGCGTATCGTTGAGGATGAACTTCCCATGTTCAACAACCTGGTGCGAGAGCAGGCCATCCCGGCAGTGTGGCTGGACGGCGGTGACAGCAACTAGCCCTGACGGTTTTTGGGTTTAGTTTCTGCAGAGTTACGGGAGGCAAATGACTGACAAGGAACCGCAGCGATCCCTGGACACAGTGCTGGTACATGATGAGGGTCATGCCGAAGGCGCTGTGTCACCGCCTATCTATCAGACCTCACTGTTCACCTTCGATTCCTATCAGGCCATGGTAGACCGTTTTCGCGGTGATTCTGACCAGGCCCTCTACTCGCGCGTGGACAACCCGACCGTTTCAGTCTTGCTGGAGAAAATCCGCCAACTCGAAAATGGAGAAAAAGCACTGGCGTTCTCGAGTGGCATTGCCGCCATTAGCAATGCGGTGCTGGGTCTGGCCCAATCCGGGGACCGTATAGTTTGCGTCAAACACTGTTACCCGGATACCTACCGTTTGTTGCAGCTGATCTGTGCCCGCTTCGGCGTAACAACCGAATTCGTTGACGGCAGTGATCTTGCAGCGGTAGAGGAGGCGCTGCCCGGCGCCCGGCTGCTTTATCTTGAAACGCCTACTTCCTGGCTTTTTGAAGAACAGGATCTTAATTCTATTGCAGAACTGGCGAAGCGTAATGGCGTCACCACTATTGTCGACAATAGCTGGGCAACCCCGATTTTCCAGCAACCGCTGCGAGTCGGCATTGACCTGGTGGTGCACTCGGCCTCCAAGTATATATCTGGCCACAGTGATACGGTGGCTGGCGTGCTGGTTGGCCAGGCCGCCCTCATCGATCAGCTGACGAGCGAAACCACACCCTATCTAGGCGCCAAGCTATCAGCCCAGGAAGCTTCGCTGTTGCTGCGTGGGCTGCGCACCTTGCCGCTCCGCCTGCAGCGTCATCAGGAAAGTGCACTGTTGATCGCAAAGAAACTGTCGGCGCATCCCGGTGTCACTGCCGTGCATCATCCCGGTTTGAATCTCAATTCCAACTCCTGCTTGAGTGGCTATGGGGGTTTGTTTAGCTTTGAATTAGATGAGTCGATCGACATTCCCACTTTCTGTGATGCCCTGTCACTGTTCCGACTCGGCGTCAGCTGGGGTGGCCACGAAAGCCTGGTTATGCCAGCAGAAATCTCAATCAACCAGGCGGGCTCACCCAGCGCCGCAATCGACTTCGGCGTACCGTCCAGACTCATTCGTCTGTTTGTTGGCCTCGAAGATTCGGAAGAGCTCTTGCAAGATCTGGAATCGGCACTCGCTAATGCATAAGACGATTTCTCTTTTCGAGGCCGCACTGCCTCTTCTCACCATGCTGGCCTGCCTTGTGCTTGGCAGTGTTTTCTTTCCCATTGGCACAGAGTTGTTGGTGTTCGTCATGTTCATCGCCGCTGCCGTCGCGGGACTTATCGCTGCGCGCCATGGGCATGATTGGGATGCGATTCAGCGCTCCACGGGGACAAAATTCGCCACGGTGCTGCCAGTGATCTTAATACTGCTGTCTATCGGTATGCTGATCGGAACCTGGATGTTCAGCGGCACCATACCGATGCTGGTGTACTACGGCGTGCAGCTGGTAAACCCGCGATTTATGATCATCACCGCCTTCCTGGTAACCGGGATGATGTCCATGACGGGCTCATCGTGGGCTGCGGCAGGGACTATAGGTGTTGCCCTGATGGGTGTGGCGACGGCCATCGAGGCGCCGCTCGCTGCGACCGCGGGCGCCGTGGTTTCCGGCGCCTATTTCGGCGACAAGCTCTCGCCACTGTCTGACCAAACCAATATTTGCGCCATCGGCGCCAACGCCAACCTCTATGACCACATTCGTAATATGGTGTATACGGCCGGGCCATCTTTTATTGTAGCGCTGCTGGTGTACCTCGCTGCAGGCATCTTGACTGACGCCAATTCAGTTGCCGGGTCGGATTTCAATCACCCAATCCTGCAAGAAATTGAGCAGGCCTACAGTATTAGTTGGCTAGTCTTTATTCCTGCGCTAATTGTCATAATTGGTACCTTCAACCGCAAACCTGCAGCTTTGGTCATGGTGATCTCCTCTGTCACGGCAATGGCAATTGGCATCGGCGTTCACGGCTTTAGTCCCTACAATGCGATTCTAAGCGCTATTACTGGCTTCAATGTCAGCATGCTGGAAGACATGAGCAATTCATCCAGCGACATGCTCAACATCTTGCTAAATCGCGGCGGCATCAATTCCATGTCAACCACGCTCATCATCATTATCGCGGCGTTTCTGTTAGCGGCCGGTATGGACGTATCCGGTGGCCTGGACAAGCTGTTACAGACCATGATCGAACGCGCGCGATCTGTGTTCGGCCTGGTCGCCGCTACGCTGGCATCAGGTGTAACCATGATTGCGCTCACTAGCCACGGCGGCGTTACTGCCTTAATCGTTGGCGGGCTGTTCCAGGACGGCTACCGTGAGCGCGGGCTTGCACCGGAAAATCTGTCACGCTCACTGGAAGATTCGGTTACGATTCTCGAGCCATTGCTACCCTGGACTGTTTCTGCAATCTTCATGGCGACAACCCTGGGCGTACCCACACTGGCGTACATGCCCTGGGCTGTATTCTGTATGACGGGCTGGATGTTTTCACTGCTCATGGCAAGCATCTATGAACGCACTGGTTTCGGCCTGAAAGCCTTGCAAGCAGAATAAGCGGATAATTCCAGCGACTTAGAAAACTTCGTCTTCCTATCTACCCCAGCCTCCGATTTCTTCTTTCCTTACTTGGTCGTAAGGATTTATGCTGTCAGCACCCGAACCAAAACAACAATAGAGGGAGTCTAATTCATGCCCAACCCGCGACGATCGTCAATACACCGTTCCAGTCTGAATGTGCTGAGCGCAATCTTAGCGCTTATTTTCTGCTCAGTAAGCGTGGCACAGCAACCGGGCCCGCCTCCTGGCGCCTATGACGCTGCCCCCTACCTGGGCCAGATACGTAATACCTATGTCTATGGAGACATCTGGGAACGGCCGGGCCTCTCGGCCCGAGACCGTAGCATGATCACGGTGGCGGTAAACCAGGCGCTCTATGCCACCTATGAACTGCGACTGCACATGGAGCGTGCATTGGATAACGGCATCACGCAGGACGAAATCGCTGAAATAATCGCCCACACGCTGTGGTATTCAGGATTTCCAACCGGCGTTAACGCGGCGCGCGTGGCAGCAGAAGTTTTTGCGGAGCGCGGCCTGCCGGCTAGCCCTCCGAATACCTCCGACCGCCAAGCGCCAACAAATCCCGAGCTGGAGTTTCCTGGCGCCTATAATCAAACTCCCTATTTGCGCGATTTGCTTAATCAGGTTCTCTATGCCGAAACCTGGACCCGGGAAGAATTGTCGCCGCGGGATCGCAGCATGATTACCGTTGCTGTAGGAATAGCGCTCTATGCTTCCAGCGAAGTGCGCTATCACGTTGGCCGGGCACTGGATAACGGCGTTACTCAGGAGGAGATCGGAGAGGTTATTACACACGTGGCTTTCTATTCCGGCTTTCCCACTGCAGTCAATGCCGCGCGAGTCATAGCTGGCGTCTTTGAATCCAGGGGCTTACCCATGGGTGACAGCCGCTTTCCAGCTGCGCCCTATCTCGATGAGTTAATCACTGGCCTGGTGTTCGAAGAAACCTGGGGGCGCGAGCAACAGCTTTCAGCCCGCGACCGCAGCCTCGCGACTATCGCTGTGACCCTATCTAACTACCAGACCGATCAACTGCGCGTGCACTTGAATCGCGGGTTGGACAACAGCCTCACCACTGAAGAGATCTCTGAGCTGATTGCACAGGTTACGCTGTACGCAGGTTTTCCTTATGGGGTGAATGCTTCCAGAACTTTCGCGGAGGTGTTGCAGGAACGGGGCATGCCACTGCCTGATCAGGACTAACTCCATTCATGTAATTTAAGAAAAACATTTAAGCGTCATATTTAAGAAATTTAAGGGGCCAGAGTAAAAATACAGTGCTGTATTTTTACTCTGACCCCTTTTTATTGCTATTTATTTTTGTAGCTTTACTCTGACTTGGATTTTTTCCTTTTGTACCATCCAGCAAGTCAAAGACCCCTTCTTCCTCCAGCACGCGCACGCCCAAGCGCTGATCCGAAACACCTGGTCGTAGCTGATAATCGAACTTTAATCTGCCGCCGTCCACTTCTGCGATGAAGTGTGAGCGACTGATTTGTTTCGTCTCTTCGAGCTGATCATCGAGCTCAATAAGATGGGAGGAAAACAGGAACAGGCAGTCTTCCTTGGTAGCAAAGCGCTCCAGAACTGCGAGTGATGCGTCAAAGGCGTCTTTGACGTTGGTGCCTTTAAATGGTTCATCCATGACAGCCGCGACGCTATGTCCCTGGGAAATCGATTCGGCGATAACGCGTATGCGCAACGCTTCGGCGCGGAAGTAACTGATACCCGCATGGATGTCGTCGTTTAAGGAGATGGAACTATACAGTCTCTGCAACGGCACAAAACCAAAACGCTTGGCTGGCACCCCTATCCCGAGATGAGCCAGGTACAGGGCTATGGCTACGGCACGCAGATAAGTGGTCTTGCCGGCCATGTTGGGTCCGGTAAGAAACAGCACTCGTTCCTGTTGGTCCAGCCTCACTGCGTTGGGGACCGCATCAATTAGGTAGGGATGAACCAACCCTTCTGCTTCAATTCTTATGTCACCATCCAGAACTTCTGGAATGGCAAAGCCATGTTCGAGAGTCGCATCGGCCAGAGACACTAAGGCATCAAACTCATAAACCAGCTGCAGAACGCGCAGAATGACACCTTTAGCCTGCTGTCTGAAAACCTGATCGAGGCGGAAGATTTTACGCGGTGAACTGCCCGCGACCTGCTGTTGCGGAATCTCATCAACCCATGCAAAAGAAAGCAGTTCCTGCAGCTCTGCCAGTAGCGGGACTATCTCTCCCTTTGCCGCTTCCAGCTCTTCCTGGGCCATGAATTCGCACAGCCCGCGAATAACGCTGCAAGTGTACTGCACCCCTCTGACGATGCCGCGGTAATGACGGTCGTGATTGAAGTAAACGTTGGTCGCCTGCAGAAAATACTCTATCGGGTTCTTCTTGGTAGCCCCTAACAAAACCTCCCGCTGATAGATCTCAACGTTCTGCACCACGTAGGCCGGGAGCTTTCTGAACACTTCCCTGTTCTCACAGATAAAGGCAACAGACTGTTGTGTAATTTTGATCGGCTCTGCCTCACACCACGGCAACTCCATGCGCTTCCGCAGTAGCTTGGCCCCACCTTCAGTGCGAGTGAAGTTACAGAACTCGAACAGGCTCTCGGCGTCGCTGTTGGTCTCGAAAATCTCAAGGTCTCTCAGCGTGTGGGAATCGAGCACCAGGGGATCATAGCCAGAGCGAAGATCCTCCAGCGATTGGGTCTGGCGATCGAAGGTAAGAAAGCGACGACCGAGATTGGTTTTACGGCCACTCTCACCGGGAGTTGGCATGCCTGCAAGGCGCATTTATTGTTTACTCAAAGCCAGTACATTTCATCGATAGACTTCCCAGGAAAGAGCGCGATTGATACGAACTCATCTCGACCAATGATAACGAGACCTCATACGCTTTTTCCCTAGGCGCTTTATTTCTAGCTGCGTGTTTAGCTGCTTTCTTTCGCGCTATTGCTAGACTGTTTGCCAGAGATTTTACTGTCCAGCATCTTGCCCCAGTCTCTAAAAGGCGCGGCGACATTTTGCCAGAAAGTTCGATACTCATCCTGCCTTTCTGGACCAATTCCCCACGGCGTATATTCATCTTTCTCAGGAATGTATAACGTGCCGAACATACGGTCAAAAATACTGGTAATTGCCGCCATATTGGTATCCCAGTGTTGAGGTAGATAACTATGGTGAGTGTGATGCATGGCTGGGCTTTGTAGCCAGTATTCCAACCATCTGGGGTAGCGAAATTGAATGTGGTAATGGCGAAAAGCGCCGGTAACGCCAAACAGGAAAGAGAAGAAGCCGACATTAAACAAAGTGGCCTGCGTTATACCTCCCCCAAACAGCCAGGAAAAAACGCCAGCGGCAAAGCCAAAACTAAATGCCGAGCCTGCCGCCCAGATTGGCCCAGCGATAACATGCTCGCGGTATCGAGTTAGCGGTGTCAGCACCTCGGCAGAGTGATGCACCTTGTGAATTGCCCACAGCGCAGGCACTTTATGCATCGCATAGTGGATCCAAAAGAAAACGAAGTCATAACAAAGAAGTAGTACGAGGCTGTATAACAGCATCCAGCCGAAATTGGACTGCAGGACTGGTGTCGCGCCGAATAGGCCTTCCATAGCGGCAATCATAAACTGCTCGGTGGCAGGCCCCACAGTCGCGAACAGCGTCACGGCCCAGAATGGTCGCAAGCAGCGCTCAAGCACCCATAGCCACACGTCAACCCGGGCGGAAATATGGGCATAGATATCTCTGGGCAGCAGGAATTCCAGCAAGCCATCGGATTGATGCCCGCGACCATCTGCATCCTTAGCTCCTCGCCCACGAGAAAGCACGTAGAGCGCTAACGCCAAGAACAGAGTAATCAACAGTCGATCCCAGCGCAGATCGGTGGGTATATTATCGGCTAATATGGTCCAACTAAGCCGAACTATCTCGGTAAATGGACCGAGCACTTCGCTTGAACTTTCCATGCTTTCCTTCTTCTTTGCTAATCAGCATATAGTGTGGCTACACAGAAATACAGCTATCCCGGATGCGCAAAGAACGACTCAAACGAATCCACTACTTTATTTATGTCTTGTTCACTGATATCCAGGTGGATCACCAGGCGCATTCTCTGCCCTCCTATCACCTTGATACCTTGTTTGGCCAGACTGGCCGCGAGTTGCTCGCCCGTTCCCCCACTCGGCAAGCCGATAAACACCATGTTGGTTTGATTGCTTTGCACATCGACATCATCAATTGCCTGAAGTGACTCAGCAAGCCGCTTCGCATTGGCATGATCATCCCGCAAGCGCTCAACGTTATTATCCAGGGCATAATCTATCGCGGCGGCAAGAATGCCGGCCTGACGCAAACCTCCACCGGCCATCTTGCGCCAGCGTCTGGCCGAGGCGATCAATTCATCCGACCCACAGAGCAGGGAACCAATTGGCGCACCCAAACCCTTAGAGCAACAGATTGAAACACTATCGACATGTCTGGCGATCTCGGACACATCCACACCCAGAGCAACGGCAGCATTAAATACCCGGGCTCCATCTAGATGTAGAGACAAGCCATTGTCTCGGGCAAATTGTGCAGCCTCTGCCATATAGTCCAGACCCAATACCTTACCGTTGTGGGTGTTTTCTAGCACCAGCAACTTGCTGCGCGCAAAATGGGGATCATCAGGCTTGATGCGTGACTTAACGACATCCAGGCTGAGGCTGCCATCCGCCTCAACAGGGATCGGCTGCGGCTGCAGGCTGCCAAATACCGCTCCGCCACCGGCCTCATATAAATAGGTGTGGTAATCCTGCCCAACGATGTATTCCTCACCCCGCTGGCAGTGTGCCAGCAAGCCAACCAGGTTGCTCTGCGTGCCAGAAGGCAATAACAGGGCTGCCTCTTTGCCAGCCAGATTGGCAACCCGGGTCTCAAGCGCATTGACCGTTGGATCATCGCCAAAAACATCATCGCCCACTGGCGCGGCGGCCATCCTCTCGCGCATGGCTGCGCTGGGCCTGCTCACGGTGTCGCTTCTTAGATCAATCACGTTCTCTATGCTCTCTTGCTGTCGTCTGTAAATAGGTGGGCCGAAGCAAGTATACCGAGAATTGCAGCTTACGGGCCCGTTGCTGAAGGCAATAGCAGCTGATTAATTTGGCTGTTCCAGTCTTTGCGCTTCTTTCTACATACCTTTATGTTAAGCAATCGGACCAAAGGGTCAACGTAACGGGGCAAGAGCTCGCGGAAACTATTGTCGATCATTTTCTTTAGAGGCTAGTCTTTGGGCCGGGATTTTTCTTGAATAGTGACATGAAAACCGGGGACAGACCACGATCTAGATTTTCGTATCGGAATCGGATAACTCCAAAACACTCTAAGGTAAATCAACACACATCATGTCTTCCGCCACCAGAATATCTCCAGAATAGTTATCAGCCAGAATTTGAAGATTCTCCTGCAATTGATCTGGATCGGACGAAGAGATATGGCTTACGACGACCTGACCGACATTGGCTGCCTCTGCCATCTGCCCCCAGACAGTGGGCGTAGCGTGCAGATCCGCGATGAAACCGGTGGCGTTTTCGTTGGCTGCCATGTGAATCACCAGGGAATCCACACCACGAATAAAATCGACAAAGATGGGATTGGAACCCGTCTGGTCACTGGTGAAACCGATACTCGAGTCACCGACTTTGATCCTGTAACCGAGAGTAGGGACGTCTCCATGGGGCACTCCCATTGCGGTTACAGTGATGTTGTCCTGTTGCCACACCGGGGTGAGCTCTGACGTTGCCAATTCGACGACGTTGATGTCCACGCGGCCCCGGAAAATTTCATAAACACCAGCCTCCCCGAAGACCAGGTCGTTAAAGCGAGATATGGAAGGGAATACATCACTGCCTGTAGGACCAGCGAGGTCGAAAGACCCTCCGCCTGGCCACAGAATAGCGGGCAGCTCTGCGCTATGATCCGGGTGCAGGTGACTCAAAGCCACCAAGTCGATCTGCTCCATAGTCGCGCCGGACTGGTGAAAATGGTTCTTGCTGCCGCTGCCTGCATCAACCAGCACTTTGCTCTCGCCATTCACCCAAAGCAGATAGGCAGAAGAGGCACGACCCATCGAGTCACCAGGACCACCCGAGCCCAATATCTGCAGCTGTACGCCATTGGCACTGCAGGCAGCATAGGAGATGGTGCCGACTAAGGAGAAGATGCAGCCCGCGATCAAGCCGCCCAGTGGTTTCGCTTTGATGACAGCCATAGATTCTCTCGATGATCAGTTTTTTAAGTGTATATTTATAGCACCTGAAAGCTTGGCCAAGCGTGACAAGCTCACCCCAAAATTTCCTCAAGCGCGGCCACCAGCTCATCCACTTCATCGAACGTGTTGTAGTGGGCGAACGATACCCGTACCACACCGCTATTGTCGGCAAGATCAAGATACTCAACCAATCGCCGTGCGTGGAAGTCACCAAAGCGGATTGCGATGTGGTATTTATCCATGGCCTGGCATATCTCTCCAGCATCTCTTCCTTCTACCTTGAAACTGATGGTTGGCACACGGCGCGCGTCATATCCATTTTTGATACCGATAATGCGACAGTCCTTGCGGCCGCGCAGATAGCTGAGCAAACTCTCTGCAAGCTTGTTCTCATGATCTGTGATGAAGTCGAACGCTAATTCGATATTGTCACGCACGGAAGCGCTGCCACTATCACCCGCGCCACTGCGCGCACCAAGGTCCGAAAGATACTCAACGATTCCTGTGGTTGCGTAGGCTAACTCATAACTGGCGTTGCCGGGTTCCAGTTTCGCCGGCACTTTGTCCTTGCCGTAGAAATAGTGATAGAGATTATCGAGTTCGGCGAGCAATTCATACTTGCCATAGAGTACGGCGCCATGAGGCCCATACACCTTGTATAGGCTGAAGCCGAGAAAATCTACATCCCAAGCCTGCACATCGATAGCCCGATGCGGTGCGTAGGCCACGCAATCAACGCAGATCAGAGCGCCGCGGGCATGGACAAAATCAGCAATCTCGCCGACCGGGTTGATGGTGCCCAAAATATTAGAGACATGGGTCACTGCAACTAACTTCGTGCGCTCGGTCATCAGTTTGTCCAGGTCTTCGAGCTTAAGCTCCAGAGATTCTATATCCAGGTCCCAGAATTTAATCTGTACCCCAATCTCTTGTAGCGACACCCAGGGTCCGATGTTGGACTCGTGATCAGACACAGTCACAATTATCTCGTCGCCTTCCTTAAGCTGACCGCGCATGCTGCGCGCGAGGTTTTGCATCGCGGTGGTTGAGGTTGGCGCAAACACAATCTCTTCTGGTCGACTCGCGTTTACCAATGTGGCTATGGCTTCCCTGCCAGACTGCAATGCGGCCGCTGCCTGCAGCGAAATCTCGTAACTACCACCGATCTGCACGTTCTTGTTGAATAGGAAGTCATTCATACGCTCCACTGCCCTGGCCAGAATCTGGGTGCCTCCTGCGTTGTCCATAAAGGCCCAGCCGTTTTTCAATCCAGGGAACTGCTCACGCACATAGGCGATGTCTAACTTTGCTTGCTTGCTCAAACTACTCATTCTCTCTGTCTAGAATTCGATTAAATAGGGGTCAGTGCTGCAATACCGCATTCACAAAATCCCGCGTGCGCTGATGTTCTGGGTGATCGAAAATCTGCAACGGTGTACCTGCTTCGACAATCTTTCCCGCTTCCATAAAGATGACATGGTCCGCTACCTGCCGGGCGAAGCCCATCTCATGGGTAACCACCAACATGGTTACGCCCGATTCGGCCAGATCCTTCATCACATCCAGCACTTCCCCTACCATCTCCGGATCCAGAGCCGATGTCGGCTCATCGAACAGCATGACCCTTGGCCCCATAGCTAAAGCGCGGGCTATTGCCACGCGTTGCTGTTGCCCTCCCGAAAGCTGGCTTGGGTATTTGTCCGCCTGCGCCTCGATACCAACCTTCTGCATCAAGTCTTCGGCAATTTTATTCGCTTCCTGCTCAGGTAGCTGCTGCACTCGAATTGGGGCCAGTACGATGTTTTGGCGGATCGTCATGTGGGGGAACAGATTAAAGGACTGGAACACCATGCCCACTTCAGCACGGGCTGCCTTGTCTTGCCTGACATCCACGCCGCTGATTTTAATCAGGCTGTTATCGTCAAAACTCTCCAGCAAGTTAATGCAGCGGATCAAGGTGGACTTACCGGAACCTGACGGCCCTACCACACATACCACCTCGCCCTCATTGATATCCAGGTCGACGCCGCCTAGCGCTTCAAAGCTCCCGAAGTGCTTAGTCAAATTTTTTATGGAGACAATCGCGGTCACTGGCTGTACTCCTGCCGAAAACGTTTTTCCAAACGACCGACGAGAATCACCAGCGGCCATAACAGGGCAATGTAAATGACTGCTGCCACGATTAGCGGTGTTGGATTGGCCTCAAGCGCTTGAGCCTGGTTTGCCTGTTTCAATAAATCTGGCATGGCAACCACCGAGGCCAGCGCCGTGTCCTTGATAACATTGATGCAGTTATTCGTGAGCGGCGGGATCACTACCCTTATTGCCTGGGGCAAAATGACATCCGTCATCGTGTGACGGTAGTTTAAGCCCAGAGCATGTGAGGCCTCGAATTGTCCGCGCGGAATGGCTTCGATGCCCGCGCGAAAAATTTCCGACGTATAGGCGCCGGAGACCAGAGTAAGCGCGAAGGCCGCTGACATAAAAGGCGAAAGCTGTATGCCCGCAAATGGCGGCGCATAGTAAACCACGATCAGCAGCACCAGGATTGGAATGGAGCGAAAGATATCGATATAGATCTTTGCTGCAATGCTGGCGGGCCGAACACCATACATACGTACCAGCGCCACGAACAAACCCAGCACCAATCCGAATGCGATGCTGATGCCGCCCAGCATCAGGGTCACACTCAAACCTGTCAACAGTAAAGGATAGGAATTCAGCAGCACATCGACATTCAGAAAGGTCTGCACAAAACCCGTGTCAGTGCCCCCTACCGACGTGGAAAGCGGTCGATCCACAACACTGACGGTGGAACTGTCCGCGGCAGGCTCACTGCCAAACCATTGCCGATGCAGCTGAGCCACAAATCCGCTGCGCTTCAGTTCGCTGATGACATCATTGACCTGGTCTGCCAGCGGATTGCCCTTGGCCAACACCATGGAGTAGCGCTCACCGGTCTCGATGCGCTGTACTACCCTGAAATAGGGTTTGTCTCTGATAAAATATTCCAGTCCCGGAATGTCAGAGATATAGCCATCGACCCGCCCCGACTGCACATCGAGCATGGCCGGCACCAGACCTTCAAAGCGACGGATCTCGCCAAAGCCGTAACGAGGCGCATTTTCCGTTGTCCACATGTCGCCGGTAGAGCCAGTGTCAACCGCCACCACCCGATCACGCATATCATCCAGACTAGTGATATCACTCTGGCTATCGACGGTTAAAGACTGGGCACTGTCATAATAAGGCTGTACGAAGGCAACGGATTCCAGCCTTCGTTCAGTCACTGTTATCGAAGAAAGTGCAATATCGATTCGGCCGGACTGCACTGCGGAAAACAGTCCGCTAAAGGGAATATTGACGATCTCGACGTCAGCGTCCAGCCGCGCCCCGATCTCCTTAACAAGATCGATCTCGAAACCGACATAGTCGCCATTCTCATCCTGGAATTCCCAGGGCACATTGCCGATATTGGCGCCCACTGTTAACTCCGCCGCCATAGCTGAACCGGCCAAAAATGACCAGTTAACTAGCAGCCCAAGCGCAATGTAGTTGCCGATTCTCATGTGATGCCAGGCATTCCGTCGAATCCTGTAATTAGACCACGCGCTTGGATTCTTCCCCAGAGATTTTTAAAAATCACGGCCTACCCAGGCTAATTCTCGGCCTATGAAAACACATCAATAAGAAAAATATGACTGGCTGCTCTCAGGATCCAGACCTAAACAGGACAAGGAGTGCGCACCAGGATTCTGCTTATTGCCGGCTTCCACGCTGGCTCGACTTTCTCACTGTAAACAAAATTTCATCTAGTGTTCACCAATTTGACACATAAAAGCACTACCGTGTGCCCGTCATCGGTCATGTTGGGCTACCCCTATGATTAACGGCGTTTCTGCGTGGGACCAATCGGCTTTTCTTCGGGTCAATCGTCTTCAGCACAATTCACACCTGATTCTCACATTCAGAATTCTGTCCCATAGCGGCGATGGGTATCTCTATGTGCTACTCGGAATTTCCCTGTACCTTTTTGAGTCGGCCGACTCAGTACAATTCCTCAAATCCGCATTATTGGCTTTCGCTTTAGATATGCCCTGTTTTCTAGCATTGAAAGCACTGATAAAACGAGAACGTCCCTGTGAGCACCTGGCGGGCTGTAGTTTCGCGGTTACCCCGAGCGACAAGTTCAGCATGCCCTCGGGCCATACTGCAGCTGCCTTCCTGATGGCTTCTCTCATTGCCGGCTTCTATCCAGCGTTCACGGTGTTGGCTTACATCTGGGCCAGCCTCATCGGTGCCTCACGCGTGTTCCTGGGAGTCCATTACCCAACAGATGTAGTCGCCGGGGCCGCGTTGGGATGGAGTTGTACCGCGCTGTCGGTTTCATTGTTGTCATAAGTATGCGTATTCTTTACGGCGTACAAGGCACTGGCAACGGCCATCTCACCCGGGCCCGTACATTAACTCCTGCGCTGCGAAAGGCTGGCATCGAAATCGATTTTCTATTCAGCGGAAGGAAGCGAGAAGACTACTTTGACATGGAGGCCTTTGGTGACTTTGACTGTCGGCGAGGCCTGACGTTCAAGGTACGCAATGGCGAAATCGATACGCTGCAAACCCTTTTGGCCAATAATGCACCACGCCTAGTGGCGGACATACATAGCCTGGATTTATCAGCCTATGACCTGGTGCTTTCTGATTTCGAACCGGTAACCGCATGGGCTGCAAGATTGCAGAGCAAAACCTGCATAAGCCTGAGCCACCAGTGCGCCTTTGATTTCGCTGTGCCCAAGGTCCGCGGATACTACCCTTCTCGCTTATTAATGAAATATTTTGCACCGGCTAACATCAGGCTTGGATTTCACTATTACCATTTCAATCAGCCAATCTTACCCCCGCTGATCAGATACCAGACTTCAAATGAATTCAGGCTCAACAAAATCCTTGTGTATATGGGGTTTGAAGATTTGGAAGATGTCATCCGGTTTCTGAAGCCATTCAAGGACTACGAATTCGTGATCTTTGCAAAAGTGGATTCCCGGCAGAACCATGGCCACATTTCCGTAAATCCTATTTCTCAGACGGAGTTTCACGAACATCTTAAAGACGCCGGAGGGGTCATCAGCAATGCAGGCTTCGCGCTTTCCAGCGAATGTCTTGCCATGGGGAAGAAGCTATTAGTAAAGCCGCTTAGCGGCCAATTCGAACAATTGAGCAACGGCCTGGCCCTGCAGAGCCTGGAGAGAGCAACTGTAACTGCTGAACTTGACCAGAATATCTTAATGAACTGGCTTTTGCTGGGGCCACACAAAGCCATACCCTCCCCGGATATCGCTCCTGCCGTGGCTAAATGGCTGATTCACGACAGCGAACACAATATCCAGAAACTATCGCAGAGCATTTGGAACGATGTAAATTTTCCTTACGACTATGATGACAATTTCGGGTCTTGCTTAGTACCCAGAATGCTTTATTGACCGTATGTTCAGTTTTAATTAGCAGGCTGTAACAAAAACTTCACTAAGAATTAATCGAATTGTAATAAATTTGGCCGCCAATGAACCGAATATGAGAGTAAATGGTCTGGATACCTACTGTGCGTAAACAACAGAAATTAAAAGTCAGAAGCGTCTTCATCTCGGATATACACTTGGGATTCAAGGGCTGTCAGGCAGATTCTCTCCTGCATTTTCTGCACTCAGTCGAGACAGACTATCTGTTTCTAGTAGGTGATATCGTTGATTTTTGGGCGATCATGAAGAACCCTACTTGGCCACAAAAGCATACCAACGTAATTCGCTCCATACTTGGCAAAGCAAAGCACGAAACGAAAGTAATTTACGTGCCAGGCAATCATGATGACTCCATGCGTGACTATGTCGGTCACAAGTTCGGCAACGTCGAGATTCACAGGGACTATGTGCATACTACTGTGGATGGCCGCAAACTCCTGGTCATGCACGGCGACGAGTTTGATCTCATCGTGAAGAATAGCCGTTGGCTCTCAAATCTGGGCAGCTATCTCTATGACAAACTGCTGAGCCTCAATCACATCGTAAATGGTATCCGCAGGCTCTTTAACAGCTCATACTGGTCACTGGCCGCCTATCTAAAGCACAAGGTCAAGAATGCCGTTGACTACATCGGAAACTTCGAAGATGCGCTAGCGCATTTCGCCGAGGAAAGAGGCGTAGATGGTGTAGTTTGCGGACATATCCATCATGCAGAGATCCGGGACATCAACGGCATACTTTACTGCAACGATGGGGACTGGGTTGAAAGTTGCACCTCCCTCATTGAATACAACGATGGCCAACTTGAAATCCTGCATTGGGAAAACAATTTCGAGCAGTCCACTATCTCTGAATTGGAGGAGATACTGGGAACTCGCGAAGCTGCCTGATATTAAGCGTCAGGTTTCATAACCGGCTTCACCCAACACTCTCTCAGGATTCGTTATGCGAATACTCATGATCTCTGACGTCTATTTCCCGCGGATCAATGGCGTATCCACTTCCATCCAGACATTCAAAAGGGAACTGGAAATTGCGGGGCATGAAGTGTATCTGATCGCTCCAAGCTACCCTGAGCCCATGGTGGATAACGACACAATACTTCGTATTGAGTCCAGAGGTGTTGCGTTGGACCCGGAAGATCGCATGATGAAGTACCGAAAGCTGATCAACCAACTGCCTCAACTACGCGAAAAGGGTTTCGACCTGGTGCATATCAATACACCCTTCGTGGCACATTATGCTGGTTTAACTCTTGCTCGAAAATTGGATATACCCTGCATTACCACTTACCACACATTGTTTGAGGAATACCTTTACCATTATATTCCATGGATTCCGAAATCGGTCCTTCGCTGGGCAGCGCGCAGTTTTTCAGTAAGCCAGTGCCAGGCTCTAGACGGAATCATTACCCCCTCCTCAATTATTGCTTCATTGCTTCAGCAATATGGCATTAGCAATCCAATCGTAACCATCCCAACCGGCATTGATGTCAGCGATTTCGAATCGGGGAATGGTGATAAGTTTCGTGACTCCCTCGGAATAGAGCCGCATAAAAAACTGCTTCTGAATGTCAGTCGCATTGCGTATGAGAAAAACATCAGTCGTTTGTTGGAAGTCGCGCAAGACCTGCTAAAGAAAAGCCGCGATATCCACCTGGTCATCGCCGGCGAGGGGCCGGCTAAACAGTCCTACATACAACAAGCGCGAGACATGGGCATTGCCGACCACGTTTCGTTCATAGGTTATCTCGATAGAAGCACGGATCTCATTGACTGTTACCACAGTGCAGACCTATTTGTATTTAGCTCCAAAACAGAAACTCAGGGACTGGTGTTACTTGAGGCAATGGCGGCTGGCACGCCGGTGGTAGCAATAGCCGAGATGGGAACCAAAGAAGTACTTCAGGATGGATTGGGCGTAAAGATAACAGATGGCACTGTAAGTGACTTTAGTGCGAAGATAGTGGAAGTGCTGGACCAGCCTGACTTACACAATACACTATCCGAGTCGGCGAAACTCTATGCCAAGGACTGGGATTCAAGCAGGCTCTCCGCCAGGATGGCCGAGTACTACGTTAGTATTACCGCCCAATATCCTCGGGAACTAGGCAGCCATGCATGACTTCCAGGCAACTGAAACCGACAACTCTTCTGAAACAATGAAACCACCAGTCCCCAAAACCGGACTCCGAAGAGTCTTGGCCGCTACTCGCTACTCCTTCAATGGCTTGCTCTTGGCACTTAAAACTGAAGAGGCATTTAAACAGGAGTTTGCGCTATTCATAGTCTTGGCGCCTCTCGGATTCTGGTTGGGCCAGAATGACATCGAGCGACTGCTTTTGGTTGGTGTACAGGTTTTAGTCTTGATTGTGGAATTACTGAATACAGCAATTGAAGCCGTAGTTGACAGAGTCAGCTCTGACTTTCATGAACTCTCTCGCCAGGCCAAAGACCTTGGATCTGCTGCGGTATTTTTGAGCCTTGCCCTGGTCGTAATTACCTGGAGCGTGATTATTCTATGATCCTCTTGCTAGCCTGAGGGCTTTAATGACCCAAAGCCAGGCTCAGGATAAAGGGTCAGAAAAAAAGGGCCGACAAAAATTCATAATCGAATTTTTCCCTCCGACCCCTTTGCTTGTAATATTCCTAGTCCGCCTCAGCCAGTTGCTTCATGGCACCCAAAGCATTAGTGAACATGCCGCGACGTCGTTCGATGTCGGCATCTTTCGCCGCCTGATCAGGCAGATTGGAGACATCGTAGGTCAGGGTGTAGAGCATTTTCGACGTGGAATCGGTCACCGGGCGAGCTTCCATGAAACCATGGTAAAGATTGTAGAACTGGCCTTCTACGGCGGGCTGGGTGTAGCCGTAGGAAAGTTCGGTCTGAGCCACCATGATCTCAATAATACGACCGCCCAATAAAGCGCGGACCGAGCCCATGCCACCCTCGCCAGAGGTAATCTCACAATCCAGTCCCAGCCACTCACTGATAGAACAGTAGTCGCCGACCTTTTCCCAGACTTCAGCCGCGGGCTTGTTGATGTCAATTTCCATGTCGATGGTGACGTATTCCTGGGCGGTTGCCGTCGTCGACAGCATAAGCCCTGCTGTGATGAGTGCTGATAGTAATAGTAATAACTGGCGCATACAAACTTCCTCGATTGATGTTTCGGTGTAATAGTTTTGCTATGAGAGTTTTGGTGTAGTTGTTTCGGCCTTATCCTAAGCAATTACTGCTATAGGGAACAAGCTTAAACCACGGATTTTTGGTCTCCGGCGGTTTATCGCCCTTTTTCTCGATCCTTTTCCTCGATCCTTTTCCTCGATCCTATTTCCCGATCCTTTTCCTCTTGCCTCTTTTATTCTGTCTTCGTGGTATTCTCAACCCTCTAATCCTGATCCCGTTGCCATTGCTATGAACAAAGCTTGCCTGCCAATTCTATTTTGCTTATTGACTGCCTGTACGCCGCCGCAAGACAGCTACCAGGTCGGCCATATCAGCACTCGCCTTGGCGATCTGTATATCTGGCTGTATCCGGAAGTGCCAGTCCATCGCCAGAACTTTATCGATTTAGCAGAAGACGGTTACTGGGATGATTACACCTTCAACCGAGTGATCGAAGGATTTGTGGCCCAGGGAGGTTGCCCGGACACACCGGAAGGCTTTGCCTATTCAATTCACTTATTGGAGCCAGAGTTTCAACCTCACCTACGACATGTCTACGGCACATTCGCCGCCGGCAGAGACAACAATCCCGGCAAGTTATCAGCGGGCTGTCAGTTTTATGTGGTGCATGCAGCCGACGGGATTGCCAGGCTGGATGATAACTACACAATTTATGGTTATGTATTCGAAGGCATGGATGTGGTCGACCAAATCGTGACCGAGGAAACGGACGAGTCAGATGAACCGCTGGTGCCAATCGATTTGGATGTCAACATCATAGAAATGACCAGGTCCGAAATTGAGGCGACTGGGTTCGCGATTCCTGAATAGATAAATAAATCTGTCCCTATTAATCCATTAATCTAGCGCAGTAACTTTGCTCTGAACTTCCTGCCTTTAATTTTGCCTTCAGTAAGAACAGTCAGGGCCTGTTTCGCCACCTGCTGTTCAACCGCAACAAAAGCCATTTTATCAAACAGCGTGATCTTGCCAATCTGATCGCCAGCAATTTTTCGGCCAGCGGTCAGCGCACCCAACAAGTCTCCTGCCCTGACCTTGTCTTTACGACCCCCGTTTACAAACAGGGTGACCATAGGTGGATAGAGCTTGAAGCCCGGCGGAATAGTCAGTGTTTCAACCTTGACCAGATTCGCGGGCGCGCCCTGGTATTCTTCGATGGCGCGCAGCTGCCGGTTTTCATAGTCGGTAAACAGACTTACCGCCAGGCCCTTGGCACCAGCACGAGCGGTGCGCCCAATGCGATGGATGTGCACCTCTGGATCGCGGCTAAGTTCATAGTTAATCACCGCTGCCAACTCTTTCACATCGAGCCCGCGTGCCGCGACGTCGGTGGCAATGAGGATGGAAGAACTTTTGCCGGCAAACTGGGCCAACACCTGATCGCGCTCAAACTGCTCGAGATCACCATGCAGGGCTCGGGCGTGCAGGTCGCGTTCAGCCAGAGCTTTCGCCAGATTCTGGCACTGCTGTTTGGTATTACAAAAAACCAGACAGGACTCCGGCTGATAATGTGCAATAACACGGTACAGTGTCTCGGTACGTTGCTTCTTCTCAACCTGGATAAACAGCTGATCAATATCTGGCGAATCAAGCGTGGACTCCACCCGGATATCCACCGGGCGCTTTTGCACTGTGCGGCTAATCTCCTGAATGCCTTCAGGATAAGTGGCAGAGAACAGCAGCGTCTGCCGCGATGCGGGTGTCTTTTGAATGATCTTCATGATGTCGTCATGAAAGCCCATATCCAGCATACGATCGGCCTCATCCAGCACCAGGGTTTGCACAGCTTCAAGACGCAAAGTCTCCCTCTCAAGATGCTTGAGAATTCGTCCCGGCGTGCCCACCACGATGTGCGGGTCGCGCCGCAGGGAAGCCAACTGTGGTCCCATGGGTCTTCCACCACACAGGGTCAGTACCCGGGTGTTGGCCAGGGTGCTGGCTAGTTTGCGGATCTCGGTAGCAACCTGCGCCGCCAATTCCCGGGTTGGGCACAGCACTAAAGCCTGGGTGCAGTAAGACTGAGTATCCAGCTTATTGAGCAGGCCGATGGCAAAGGCTGCGGTTTTGCCGCTGCCGGTGCGCGCCTGGGCGATTACATCCTGACCCTCGAGCAGCGGCGGCAGCGCCTGCGCCTGAATTGCAGTCATCGACTCATAGGCTAGCGCCTCGATACTTTCCTGAAGTTCCGAGCGCAGCGGCAAACTGCCAAACGCAGGCAATGTCGTGGAAGACGCTGCAGTCGAAGTAGAGAAAGTCATAGCTGTGCCGGAGAAGATTGGGGGGCGCATCATAGCAGAGATAAATAGGGACGGATCTATTTTAGGCTTAGGCGAGAATAGATCTGTCCCTATTTATGCCGAACCAGGTGACATAATAGGCTGCCGAAAACGACCAACTTACTCGAATGAATAATCCAGACGACCTGCATGGCCTGATTGACGAAGCCAATTCAGAGGTAGAGACAGGCTATAAGCGCGCCATGGCCGCCAAGCCTAAGCGCCGGGGCCAATTGCGGCACCAGCTGTTGCCGATACTGCCAGCGCTGTTGTTTGCATTGGCTTACTATGTCTACAGCACCCAGCAACCGGAGCAATCCAGCGCTGCTGCCATCGCCGCCGAGCTCACCGCACTCCTGCAGCAGGCGCGGGAAGACGTTGAAAACGGCAGGGTGGATGGAACCCCACCGCCAGTGTTACCGAACGCTGCTCTCGCTGCGGTGGTGAATTACCAGGTTTTCGGCTCGAGCTATTTCCTGAGCGCCCAGTCATCCGGCGTGTTGGTAGAGATGGACACCAACGGCGAGGCATTTGCAGGCCAGATATTTCATACTTCATTTGCCAGAACTGCGGTTACTGCCCAGCAGGCCGCCACCCCTCTGGATCGTGTGCTCGATACAGGTAGCGGCTTGCTTTTGGATGCCCGGGCTCAGGGCCTGACCATCGTGGAAACGACTGGACGGCAAGCAATAGAAACCGGTGGCGTGCAGTCTGTTATATCCGATGTGGACGGCAATCTGGTTCAATAGTCGCAAGTAAATAGGTACAGGCGAGAGAAGAACCAGTCCTCGATGCGCTGTGGCGGTGATAACGCTGGCTGAGAAGAAAGCGGTGAGAGTAAAACTACGGTATTCTCGCTCTGCACCCCTACCCCTTTCCCGGAGACCCCATGGCTGAACACGAAAGTGCAAACCTCGCAGTTTTTTGTGACTTTGAGAACATCGCCCTAGGCGTTGAAGACGCCAAATATGCCAAGTTCGATATCAGCCTGGTACTCAGGAAACTATTGCTTAAGGGTAGCATCGTCATCAAGAAAGCTTATTGCGACTGGGATCGTTACAAGAGTTTCAAACCAGCCATGCACGAGGCCGCCTTCGAGCTGATCGAAATTCCTCACGTCCGCCAATCCGGCAAGAACTCAGCGGACATCCGCATGGTGGTAGACGCTCTGGATCTCTGCTACACCAAACCCCATGTAGATACCTTCGTGATCCTGTCCGGAGACTCAGACTTCTCGCCCCTGGTGAGCAAACTCAGGGAGAACAACAAGGTGGTGATCGGTGTCGGCGTGAAGTCTTCCACCTCTGACCTGTTGATGGCCAACTGCGACGAGTTCATTTTTTACGACGACCTGGTACGCAGCGAACCCAAACCCAAGACACGCCGCAAACGCGGCACCAGCGCCAAAAAAACTTCTGCCAAAGATTCCGCCGAAGACAAGCAACAGGAGGCCTTCGACCTGGTACTGGAGACCTTCGAGGCGCTTCAGGCCGAGCGCAGCAGCGACAAAGGGATCTGGGGCTCGATGATCAAACAGGCTCTGAAACGCCGCAAACCAGGCTTTAATGAAACCTACTACGGCTTCAAGACTTTCAGCGAATTGCTGGAAGAAGCAGAAAAAGCCAAATTGCTGAAGCTACAGTATGACGAAAAGTCCGGCGGGTATATCGTGATGGCTTCCTAGAAAGAGCGACTGAAATGGGCCACGATAAAGACACAGCACTGTGTTCTTACGCTGGCCCCTCTCCTCTTTATCGCTTTTCTCTTCGGCGTTGAACATAAAGTGGCAAAAATACAAAAATAGATCTGTTCCTATTTATGCTACACTCCGCGCCCGCTCAGCACTGCCAGGCTGAATGGACATCAGCTTCCACCCTACTTTCAGCCCAAAGAGCCTGACATGACAACCGACACGGTAACGGCGTTTGACCAGCTCCAGTTAGCTGCGCCCCTGATCAAAACCCTGCAAGACATCGGCTATGAAACGCCCACACCCATTCAGGCCAAGACTATTCCTCTGCTACTGTCGGGCACCGATGTCCTGGGCCAGGCGCAAACCGGCACCGGCAAGACCGCGGCCTTCGCCCTGCCGATCCTGTCTAACCTGGATCTTAAACAGAAGAACCCCCAGGCACTGGTGCTGTGCCCAACCCGGGAGCTGGCGATTCAGGTGTCAGAGGCCTTTCAGACCTATGCCCTCAAGAGCAAGAGTTTTCATGTCCTACCTGTATACGGTGGTCAGGAATATGGCGGCCAGATTCGCGCACTGAAGCGCGGCACCCATGTAGTAGTAGGCACGCCCGGTCGGGTGATGGATCATATGCGAAAGGGCACCCTGAAGCTCGATGAGCTTACTACCCTGGTACTGGATGAAGCCGACGAAATGCTGCGCATGGGCTTTATCGACGATGTGGAATGGATTCTGGAGCAAACGCCACCGAAGCGCCAGATCGCCCTGTTCTCCGCCACCATGCCAGCGGAAGTACGGCGCATAGCCAATAGCCATCTCAGTAATCCGGAACAAGTGACCATCGAATCGAAGCGGGTCACTGCCGACCTCATTCGCCAGCGCTTCTGGCCGGTAAGCGGCACCCACAAGCTGGATGCTTTAACCCGCATACTGGAAGCCGAAACCTTCGACGGCATGATTGTATTCGTTCGCACGCGCATCGCTACAACAGAACTGGCCGAGAAACTCTCAGCACGTGGCTTCGCCGCCACCGCCCTTAATGGCGACATCGCTCAGGCCCAACGCGAGCGCACCATCGAAAAACTGAAGAAGGGCAAGCTGGATATCCTGGTGGCTACAGACGTTGCTGCCCGCGGCCTCGATGTGGATCGTATCAGCCACGTCATCAACTATGATATCCCCCACGACACTGAGGCTTATGTGCATCGCATCGGTCGAACCGGCCGTGCCGGCCGCAAGGGTGATGCCATTCTGTTCGTAGCCCCAAGAGAGAAGCGTTTGCTGGGTGCCATCGAACGCGCCACCGGCGGCAAGATCGAGATGATGGAACTGCCTTCCACTGAGCTGATCAACGACAAGCGCATCGCGCAATTCAAACAGTCCATTTCAGACACACTGGCCGCAAAAGACCTCAGCCTTTACGCAAAGGTGATCGAACAGTACCAGGTAGAACACAATATTCCCGCCAATGAAGTGGCTGCAGCACTGGCGCACCTGGCCCAGGGTGGTTCTCCCCTTTTGTTAAAGCATCAACCCACGCCCAAGAAAGATAAATCCTGGGACAAGGTAGACAAAGGCGGTCGAGATGATCGCAGCCGCTCTCGCGACAATTCCCGTGACAAACCCCGCGCCAATCGCAAGCGCGGCAATGAGGAAGAAATCCGGAGAAAGAAAAACGCGCCCCCGGAGAAAGGCATGGAACGCTTCCGCATCGAAGTCGGCCACAATGACCATGTCATGCCCGGCAACATCGTTGGCGCCATCGCCAATGAAGCCGGCCTCACCAGCAGAGACATAGGCCGTATTAACATCTTCGAAAGCTACAGCACCGTAGACTTGCCCAAGGGCATGCCGAACGATATCTATAAAGATCTGAAGAACACCTGGGTTGCCAAGAAGAAACTGAACATCACCCGCGCGGATGAAAAGGCAAAGGAAAGAAGTGAACCGAAGCGGAAAGAGTCAGATGATGGCGATAAGCCTATTCGAAGAAAACCGAAGCTCAAGAAGGAAACGGTTAAGCCTAAGTCTGGCAACAAGGCGAAGCAGCGTCATAAAAAGACGTAGAATTTCTCACTGGAATTACCTCCCGACTTTCACCCCTGTATTCAGACCTCACGCCTGTGCCCAGGCCACCTGATCGAATGACCAACCGCCGAGCAGTTAAGGCTCAAGCGCTTTGGCGATGCTGGAATCGGTGCACCATTGTAAGTACTTGCGATAGTGCTCGGCCAAATCCCTGCTTTTTATCGCAGTAAAACAAGCCTTGATTACGTCCATGTAGACATCCAGCCCCTGACAGCCTTCAAATCTCAGCGCAATTAGGTCCTTAAATTTAAGGTGTCGCCCGGTTTCCAAAGCAGGTAATGTAGCGTCTGATCATAACCAGACCCCAGAATCAGACTCCATAAATAGGATCCACAAAGAGACCAAAGACTATCCATGACTACATCACTTATTTTACTCGCTGCGATTGTCGCCGTGTTTGTTTATCTCATTATCAGCTACCGCGCGCCGGATATGCGAAAGTTCGACCATCCTGAATCAGACACTATGATAGAAGCGCACGAAGTCAGCGATCAGCATGACGAAGTAGTTGCGAAACTGACGGCTTACCATGGTCAAACGAGACCCAAGGGCATCAAGGTGGTTCGCAAACGCTTTGAAGAGGTCTTTGCAAGCGAGATCGACATTGAAACACGCGCCGTAGACGTTGACGGCATCAGCAGTGAATGGGTGCTCGCGGAGGGTGCTGACCCGAACCAGCGCATCCTGTACATCCATGGCGGGGCATTCATAGTCGGCTCGCCCAAGACGCACCGCTACATTACTTCTGAACTGTCAAAGCGCACCGGCGCATCGGTGCTTGCTATCGACTATCGAAAACAGCCGGAGTTTAAAACTATCCACTGTCATGAAGATGCGCGAATCGCCTACCAGTGGATTCTGAAAAACGGTCCTGATGGGCCCGCGCCGACAGATTCCCTTTTTGTTGCTGGTGATTCAGCGGGCGGCAACCTGACCCTGGCGGTCATTGCCTGGGCCCGTGATAACGGCTTGCCTGCCGCTAACGGGGCGATTGCCCTTGCACCACTGACAGATGCAACTTTCAGCAGTCCGACCTGGAAAGAAAATGCTGAGACCGACCACTTCCTTGGCCCCAGCTTCGCGCCGCTATTGAAAACTCCAGCAATAGTGCGTGCCTTCATAGCCCGCTTCAGCAGTGGACTGCCGAGCAATCATCCGCACCTGTCACCCCTGTTTGGCTCCTTGAAAAACCTGCCGCCCACTCTGATTCAGGCGAGTCAGCACGAGATGCTTTATGGTGACTCGAAGCGCTATGCCAACAAAGCAAACCATCAGGGCAGCCACGTGACTCTTCAAGTTTGGCCTAAGCTAGTGCACGTTTTTCAGGGCTTCAGCAACCTGCCTGAAACTAACCACGCATTCGAGCTGATCGCTGAGTTCGTTTCAAACAACAAGTGAAAGAAGAGGATTGAAGAGCAAAGAAGAAGGCACGCCCATAATTTAACCAGACAATTGATGGGTACAAACTTGGTTGCGCAGGTTGAGGAACCTCGGATTTTTACCAAGTATTTTGCTTACCGGGCTATAAAGACTCGCACTGCCGCATCGGGCTCCACATCCACAGGGCAAATGCCATTAGCTGTACAGCTTCGCGTGGTGCCGAAATAGGCTGAACCGGGGTCCAGTGCTTGGGTATCCGTGAAAGTAAACAAAACCTTATTGCCAGTCACTTTAGCGAAACCCAGCTCATGACTTGAATGGCTGGAACCAACGGAAGCCCAGCGCCGGCTTACCGACCGCCAGACTAACAGGGTGAGAGGTTTCTGCGGGCTTAACTCGTCGCCGATGGCGAGAGCATCCACGTTAATTGACTCACCTCTTGTGACATAGGCAGTCGCCTGGGTAATCGCAGACTCTTTGGCTTGTACGGCCGCGGGATAGAGGATGGTCAACCCGGCCAGCAGCAGGATAATTCGGATAGCGTTCTTCACAGGAATAGAATAAACCGATTCCACGATCCAGACCATGAATTACAAAGAGAACGGATATGAATAAAGGCACCTTCTGTCATAGGGCAGAAGCTTGGCTCTGTGCTTTACAGTATCTTTTGTTTCCGCAAGGCCCTTTGCGATAACCACTAGCTATCGATTATTACCAGGTTAGATCATCCGGAATTTGAAACTCGGCATAGGGATCATCTTCATTGATAGTGGTATTTTCTTGCGCCTTAAACAGAACCACCTCCTGATCACGCTGCTCGATCTTCAGCGCCACACCCATAGGAACCAACACATAGTTGCGATCCTTGCCATTTTTTTGCACAACGATTGCAAGGGTGCCGCGACTCAGTTGATCGACCTGAGCCTGGCTCACATACATATGTTTAATGGCATTAGCATCGGTAAAATTGAATTTCTGATCACCCTCTTTGCTAATCGCATTCATCTCAATAAGCTGCTTGATCTGTGCGGCTATTGCGTTTTGCTCTGCCTGTTTATTCTTTTCCAGGTTCAGCTGCCGGTCTCTTTCGACTTGCTCGGCCTTGGCCTTTTCCATCGCTAACTTAGCTTCATCCACAGAGGGGTTCCTGGTTTTGCGGGCAAGCTTCTCCTGTTTATTTTTAGCGCGCTTAAGTTGCTTGGCTTTCTTGTCGTCGACCAGGCCAGATTTTTTGAGTTGATCTTGTAGAGAATTAGGCATAAGTGAGAAAGCTATATGAAAGAAGAGAAAGACTTATTCAGCAGGCCGTCGACGACCGTATCACATAATAGATAAAAAGCAGATACGCGATAGATGCACAATACGATGAGGCTCCCCCGAGCGCAATACTCGGTGTGCTCAAAGTAGTCTGCCACAATAAATAAGGTCTCTGGTCATGAGCGTAGGCCTCGATACTTTTCAGCCTTATTGGAATAGTCCCGGGCTTGGCGAGTTGCGGTAGTCCATAATTTGGCGCAAACAACTTTGAATTATTCTCGACGAATACCTACACTGTGCGCCACCGTTAAATCGAGCTTTCTGTCATAGTCAATGCCAAGCAAATCCTGTGAAAAATGTGCTGCCGTCTTCTCCTGCGGCATCAATGGCGAGTGCTGGTGTGCACGCCTGCCCGCAGTCGGCGATCCTGCCGCGGGTGACTGCCTGTGTCCTGCCTGCATGAAGGCAATGGTGGTTGAACGAATCCAGCAGGCAGTGCAGCAGTTCGAGGCGGGCGAAATCACCAACCCCGCGGCTCCCTATCTCGGTCAGACTCAGGCTCAGTCGCTAATAGAAGGTATCGACTATTACATCGAAGCAGGCGGCCTGTTGGTATTCACCGCCTGGTATCACCTCAAGCGCGGCCACTGCTGTGGAAGCCGTTGTCGGCATTGCCCCTATGGGCACGTAAACGTGCCGGCTTCCGCCAGACCCTGAATTCTCAACCGCACTTGTGCTTAAGTTTTGTCTGCCCACCAAGTCCTCCTTCATGACCTAAGCTATACTTTTAGATTACGATCTCCGGGTCAGGAATATGCCGCCTCACCATACTCGCGAAGCCTTGACGCCCGATCCCCATCTTGACTAAATCTTCCTTGGCAAACCGGGCTGCTTCTGCAGAAATTGGTTTTGGATTGCGCACCTTCATGTGCAGTTCGGCAACCCGCTCCATGTAAACGAAACGGCCAACCGCTTCCGCGACGCTATCACCACCGGTTAACAATCCGTGATTTCTGAGAATTATTGCGCTGTTCTGACCCAGCGCTTCAGCAATGCGCCGCCCTGCTGGCACACTTTGCACCTGCACTTCTTCGTCATTCCACAACGCATGGTCGTCGAAAAAGATACAGGACTCCTGCGAAATTGGCTCAAACATTCTCGCTTCTGCTGAGAAGGGTGATCCCCAACCCGTGTGAACATGAACTGCGCTGACTAAATCGGGCCGCGCCTCAAGAATCGGATGATGAATATAATAGCCCGCTATATTTATAGCGCCTTTTCCTTCGCCTTCGACCAATTCACCATTTGGGCCAACCAGAACAAGATCGGAAACCTTCGCCGCGTGGTAGGAAACGCCCCAGCGCAACATCCAGAAGCAATCGGTTCTTTCAGGATCTCGAGCACTGATGTGACCGTCACCCAGATCACCCCATCTATGCGCGGCGAACAAGCGATAACCCAGGGCGCAATCTCGTTTGCGTCGGGCGCGGATTTCTTCGATGGTGTATTTGGCTTTAGCACTCGCTTGCTGAATTGCTTCTGACACGATTACTCCCGGGTTATGAAGTAGCTTATGAAATAGGGACAGAACTATTTATTGGGGTCATTTATTTGCTAGATCCCTGGCCCCACTATATGAAATAGCACAGACTCACGCCCCGCTCAATGAGTCTCCATGAGAAACCTGGCGAATAGTAAATTAACATGAACTGAGCCGAACAAGGACATTTGATACTCTGCTGATAGGTGGGGCTCCCCTGATTTTGGAAGAGTTGGGTTTGACGATGCTGTAAATTGAACCTGAAACAGGGCTGGAGCTTTAAGTTAGGCAGCAGCCCATATTCAAGCGGGTGAAGACGCGTAGCCACTTCTACCAACCTGAAAATACAGATCTGTATCGATTGCAGCTATAAGTTGTTACGTTGTGGGTGTCCCCAAATCCGTGGCCAAGATAAACTAGCGCAACGCAATTCAATCAAAGAGGCTTGGAGGTCTGATGCTGCTAACTCCCTTTCACCTGGCAATTCAGGTTCGAGACATTGACGAAGCCAGGGAGTTTTATGGTGGTAAATTAGGCCTGCCAGAGGGGCGCAGTGCGCCAGATTGGATAGACTTCAACCTGTTCGGTCATCAGCTGGTAACCCATCTGAATCCGGCGCTCGGCCGAGAGGGAAAAGTGGCTAGTATTGCCAATGGTGTTGATGGTCATGGTGTACCAGTACCCCACTTCGGGGTCGTGCTTGAGCTGGAGGACTGGGAGGCGCTCGCCGAGCAGGTCAAAGGCTTTATCGATGGTTTTGTGATCGAACCCTATATACGATTCAAAGGACAGGCTGGCGAACAAGCGACCATGTTCTTTCTCGACCCCTCTGGCAATGCCCTTGAATTCAAGGCATTTCGGGACATAGAGGGACAGCTGTTTGCCAAATAAGAAATAGAAAGAAATAGGGGGAGATTTTTATGAAACTCAAGCAACCCGTTGTCATCGCAGGACTGTTGCTGCTGGGCATGCTCAGCAGTAGTCTCAGCCACGGCGAATCAATCGGCATCCCCGTAGCGCCTTTGGGCACCGGGCCCTGGGTCTTCGATACGGCCGAGCAGCACAGGATTCGTGTGAGTGTGGTGGCAAGCGGCCTGTCTCATCCCTGGGCCATCGCCTTTCTGCCGGACGGCGGTATGCTGGTCACCGAGCGACCCGGCCGCCTTCGACTCATTCGCGACGGCGTGCTCGATCCTCAAGCCATCTCTGGTGTGCCGGTAGTCAGGGCCGAGGGTAACGGCGGGCTGCAGGATGTGGCCCTGCATCCCGATTTCACCGAGAACCGCGTGATCTATCTGACCTATACCAAGCCGATGGAAAATGGTTGGGGCGCCCCGGCGCTGGCGAGGGGCCAGCTCGATGTGGATACGCTCACTATCACCGGCCTTGAAGACCTTATTGTGACCCAAGCCTATGAGGGTAACTCAGGCCTGAACGCTCGCATCGCCTTCGGTACCGATGGCAAACTCTACATGTCCTCGGGCGGTAACATCGACAACGTTGCACAAGAACCGATGAATCTGCGCGGCAAGGTACTGCGGCTGGAAGACGACGGTTCAGCTCCTGCAGACAACCCCTTCGTGAACCGAGGCTATCGCCCAGAGATCTTCACCCTGGGGCACCGCAACACCCTGGGCCTGATGCTTCATCCGGTGACGGGCGAACTCTGGCAGCATGAGAACGGACCCAATGGCGGTGACGAGATCAATATACTCGTCCCAGGCAGAAATTACGGCTGGCCAGAGTTAAGCTTCGGGCGGCGATACTCCGGCCCGCGCATTACCGAGCATCCGACCCGCGAAGGGGTAGAGTCGCCGCTGCTGGTATGGCTGCCCGCTATCGCAGCTGCAGGCATGACAATCTACACCGGCGAGAATTTTCCCAATTGGACTGGCAACCTCTTTGTCGGCTCGCTGCGTCAGGGCGGCATCCCGGGCACAGGGCACTTGCAGCGCATCGTCTTTAACGAACGCAATGAGGAATTAAGACGCGAAGGTATGTTGAACGAGTTAAGGCAACGAATTCGCGAAGTAAGGCAAGGCCCAGATGGGCTCCTGTATTTGTTGACGGATGAGGATGATGGGGCAGTGCTGCGACTTGAGCCTTGGCGGTAAAGCAGACGATAAGCAATTCGACTATATGTGAATAGTCTTGATTGCTTTCCCTGCTTTCCTCTCCCTGTAAAAAAAGAAATAAGTAGATAAATAAATTTGTCCCCACTTACATTATTAACAAAAGGTAATCCAATCATGAAGAAATCGGTGTGTCTTTCCCTACTGGCGATTTTCTCGCTGCAACTTACAGTTCAAGCACAGGCTCAGGAAGCACCAGATCCCTGTGGACCCGCCAGCGTTCTTAAAGATGGCTATGCCAACAATGTGGCAGAAGATTCTCGCTGTTTTGAACTGCGATTCTATACGGCAGAACCTGCCGTCAACGGTAAAGGCGGTGTAGATGACCTGCACCAGCGCTTCCGTGAGAGACAGCAAGCTCTGCTCACTCAACACGGCGCCGAATTAGTCGGCTATTGGCAGCGGCTAGACAACCCTAATACGATCGTGTGGCTGTTGGCGTTTAGAGATCGTGCCCATCGCGATGAAGTCTTCAGGACCTTTCGCGCCGATCCGGAATGGGTGGCGCTGCGGGAAAAATACAATGTGCCCGTAAACAGAGAATTGTTTTTCATGAGCGCCACCGACTATTCAGCCATCAAATAAGGCAAGGAATCCACGCCATGAAACTCTACGACCTCCCTCCTTCTCCCAATGCTCGCCGGGTGAGGATATTCATCGCCGAAAAGGGTCTGGACATACCAACCGAGCCGGTGAACATGATGACGGGTGAAAACAAGACTGAGGGTTATCTCGCCAAAAACCCTTTGGGCAAAATGCCCGTGCTGGAGTTAGACGACGGCAGCTGTATTTCTGAGTCCGCATCCATCTGTCGCTATCTGGAGGAGACCCATCCCAACCCGCCCCTGATGGGAACCGATGCGCTGGATCGAGCCCAGGTCGACATGTGGCATCGCCGCATGGAATTCGAATTTCTCAATCCAATGATCACCATCTTTGTTCACACTGGCGAGATGTGGAAAGGCAGAGTGACTCAGATTCCTGAGCTCGCCGAAGTAACCAGGGCGAATATGCAGGCAAGCATGGAATGGTTGGACAAGGAACTTGAAAGCAAGGAATTTATTGCCGGCGATACTTACACCATCGCCGATATTACTGCGCAATGTGCCTTCGTCATGGGCAAGGCTGCGCTGGGCATTCGTGTTCCAGAATCACTGGGTAATCTGAACGACTGGTGGCAACGAGTTTCTTCCCGCCCAACAGCCAGAGCCTAACCTTCGCGCTGTAATTCTGTGTGGCCGCTTTTCTTGTTCTAGTTGCGACCCAAAATCACAAGCACTAACCGGGCCATCATCTCGTGCTATCGGCCGTACCATAGATAAATTGCTAAAATAAACAGGTGAGATAAATAAATCAGACTAATAAATCTGTCCCAATTTATTTCGAGATGGATTGTCGCAATAAGCTGTTAAGTTGTGGGTGTCCCCTATATTGCTACCGTGAAGGCATGCCGCCTACCCAAACCGGGCTGGACCAGGCAATGGAATCATTGGCCTGCTCAACTTTGAAATAGTAATAATCGCCCTGATCTGCATTCTCAGCATCAGTCATATTGAAACTGATATCGCGCTGGCCGCCAGTAATGACACGCCGAATGGTGACGCTGTCATCAGGATAGTCGGCCTGGGGAATATTCATGCTCATCATCCCATCGACAATTTCAGACAGCGCCAGCTCTGCGCTGGCGGCGGGGATTGTCGCGTGCGCGCGGTAGAAAGGCGGTGCCGAGCCGGTTTCAGAGGCCTCTTCAAGGTTAATTGTTATAGACGCATCCGCGCTAACGTCTCGCAGATTGAGCCGAATAGAGCTGGTATCGCCCCGGGTATGGGTAGTGAATGCAATCATGCTGCCATTTTGTTCGAAGCGTTGGGTAGTAGGATTGTAGAAATCCTGCGGTATGGCAGACATCAATGCAGCGCCGTTGATCTCAATTTCTCCACGCCAGTGACGCCAGCCACGAGGGGCATCACCGTTGTAAAAGGGAGTGGCGTCAGAGGCGAAGCTCAGCAACAGCTCCTGCTCACCGCCGGCATTATCTTCAAGTAAATATTCTTCCTGCCAGATCACTTCATCGTTCTTAAACAAGGTGATTGTGCGGATCGGTTCAGTGCTGATTACGCGGCCGGATATTGCTCGACTTTCGCTGAAAGCTGCTCGCTGACCCATCGCAGTGCCATTAACATCAAACTTCAGTATTGGGCGATCACCCGTGGTGGCATAGGTTCGCTTCGCCTTCATGCCATCGAAGATAGCGTCGCGGGATCTAAGTGGTGCCATTACTGCGCCCAGGCCACCTCTTTGTGCCAGGCTATCTCGAGTAGGGGCGGAGTAACCCGGCCGAGACAAATGGTCATCAGACGCTGCGACCACACCCACTTCATGCCCATGGGAAAGGTAGTCCTGCATAAACCATTGGAATGACCCATGGTCCGACATCACTTCAATCAAAGGCTCGAGCTGAGGATCAGACTGGCGGGCATCGCCGGGGTTGTGAGCATGGGGTATGACAACTATACCTGCCGGATCGAAGCGTTCGTGCAATTCCGCGTAGAGTGATGAAAGCACCGGGAACTGGAGGCCTGAAACCGGAACCTGTTCACCGACATCCCGAAATAGCACATTGTGGTGGCCACCAAAGCGGGCGTGCCGGGTCCATTCCCAACCGAGAAAGGGAATAAACTTTCCAGGATCATCATACTCAGCAGTAGCATTTCGAATAATCTCCCACTCGCCAGCATCCAGCCAGATATCGTGCTCGGAATGGGTCACGTAATCGAGACGTGCATCGTCGCGGGCAAAGCGCATGAATTGATCTACCGTGCCTATTCCTTCCGAATAACCGGAATGCCCATGGGTGTCGCCCCAATAGATTCTAAACTCAGGATTTTCCTCAACCAGAATAGGATTTCCCACACCGCTGACAGTGCCATCGAGGCTGCGAATGCTTATCCAGTGCGGCCCCGTATTGGCAAGGCTTAGCTCCACTATATTAATGGCATCGTTGCCTGCCGGTGTCGTCGCGACGACTTCATCATTTATCAGCACTTCAAAGGCAGGAATGGCACCGGTGGCCCGGTTGGAATATTGATCTTCGGCGCGCACCGACAATTCAAAGGATTCACCTGGTGCAACCACACTAGGGCCGAACCCATGGACACTGGTCGTAACGCCGCCGCTCGTCACTAAGGGCATAATGGGCAGAGATCGCCATTCTTCTGAACCATCAAGATCCACATACAGAGGTAGTGGCGCGCGCACACTTTCAAAGGTGGGCATGCGAAGACCGGGCCCACCCTGGCGTTGATCGCCATAAGTTATAGTGACACTTGACCCTCTATCCAAATTTCCCGCCACCAAACGAAATACAATGGCCGGTTGTGGCCCCCGAAACCCACCATGGGGCCCTGACGCCATAATGGTTTCACGTTCGAAGACGGCATCATCGTCTGTGGTTTCGATGGTGATAAAACCGGGCCCTGTCGGATCCTCTGTCTGAAACTCGCCAAAATTGGCGGCAAAGTGGCGCGCCACCCAAAATCCGCCACCGGTTTGCACCGTCCGCGTACCCACTCGCCAGGTTTGGCTGACAGACTGCATGGACCCGACTACAAAGGGCCCCAGATCATCTGAACTGAGTAAGCCCAATGCGCCTTCTTCGTCACGCAGAGTAAACTCGCGAACGAACCTGTCGACATTACGGGATTGATTTCGCGCCGCGTTACCTGTCGGTGGCAGCGTTGCCTGCAGACGAACTCGCGGCGCATCAACACCAACCTCACCCCCGGCCAGGGCATAGGCGTCAATCCAGTCTGCAAGTAACTCGGCGCGCTCGGCGATGGTGGCCTCACTGGTGGCTTCACTGGCAACACTCTGCTTGAGTTGCTCCACACGGGCCCGCATCTCTGCGTCTATATAGTCATCATTGTTTTGTGTGACAGGCTCATTTTCAGCAGAGCAGCCAACCAAAAACAGCAAAAGGAATAATTTAAGTGGGGGGAGTAATGCTAGCCGCGCTTTGACAGGCGCTTTTATTGTGGCATGTAGTGTCATTTTAAGCTCGATTCGCGGAAAAGACGTGAACATCGAACTCAAAGCATCGCATAGAGTCACTGATAGTTAAATCGGTAAATAAATCTGTCCCTATTCATTCTACCTATTGATTTATTGCTAGCCCGTATTCTCCAGAAACTCCAGAATCAATCGAGAAACGACTGCGGCCTGTTCCTGCTGCACCCAGTGACCGGCTCCATCAACAAGATGGACGGCACGCATGTCCGTACAGGCTTGCTCCTGCATGCGCTCGAATGACCCTGGGCTCTGGAATGTTCCCCAGTCGCTCTTGCCGCTGATAAACATGGAGGGCTGATCGATCGTTTTGCCAGAATACAGCTCCACTTCCGCCCGCCCAATTGTCGTGCCACCCATGCGATAGCCATTCAGCCCGCCTTGAAAGCTGGTGCGGCCATACTCGGTGGCATAGACCTCGAGCTCATCATCTGGCAACCAGCTATTCGCAGCTATTTCTGCAGCGGAAGGCATCTTCGCCGCGACTGTTTCTGCCATGCCTGCATCAAGGTCCATGATGTAGTACTCGGGCATCAGTGCCCATTGCTCTGCCGTGCGCGCGGCAAGTCGATGCGGTTGGTTTCCTTCCCAGTCGGCACTCTTGAAATGATAATAGGCGCGAATAAAATCATGGATGCCCGGCTCCGCGTGCCACATATTTTCATTCGCTTCACGGGTTCTGTAGTAACGCTGATAGTGCTTTCGAGGCCTTGGCAAGTTTGCCAAATCAGCATAAATATCCGTCGGAGCAGAGGCAGCTGGCCGGGTAGGGTTATTTACGGTATCAAAGGGCAAAGTTGAAACCCCGCCAAAAGGCGCGCTCATCATTACCACGGATTTGTATATATCAGGGCGAGTAAGAGCACACCAGCCGGCCAGCGGTGCGCCAGCATCGTGACCAATAACTGCGTCAACCGACTCATAGCCAAAGGCAGCAACCAGGCCCAGGGCATCGCGAACTTTGTTAAGGCGACGAAACGGTGTCAGATCTGTGTCGTAATCCGAACTCCAGCCGGTGGTCCGCCCATAACCGCGCACATCAGGTGCGATAACGTGATAACCAGCCTCAGCCAGCGGCAACATGATTCGCCGCCAACTGTAGGCGAGTTCGGGAAAGCCATGCAGTAGCAACAGGGCTGGCCTGCCGCTCGATTCATAGCCAGCTTCCAGCACATGAATGCGCAGCCCATTTATATCATCAACGAAACGGGAGCGAATGCCTGCCGGCAACCAGGCAGAGGGATAAGGCTCAAGTACTGCGCCGGCACCAGTCGGCTGAGCTAAAGCAGCGCCCGGGCTAAGTAGGGCAAGTGTAGATAGTGTGGACAAAGAGGAAAGCCCAGCAGGGACAAACACTGAGGAGACTTGCAAAAATTGTCTACGCGAATAATCACTCATAAGCGCTCCGCAGGATTAGCCAGGAACTCATTGACTTGGTTCGGGCCACTCAGAGCGCCCCGTAGGATGAAAGGTGACAAATAAATCATTCCTATTTATTGCCTTCAATAACTCAGAATAGTGACTGCAGCAACCAGAAATATTGCGATCGGTGCCAAATAGCGCATGATGAAATGCCAGCTGCGGTAGCCCAGGGTATTGCTCAGACCCAACTCTTCCTGAGTAGCCTCGGTTGACATCACCCAACCGACAAAACAGGATAATAAAGAAGGCGCTGAGCAGGATCAGGTTGTTCACCACGAAGAAATCGATGGTGACTACGTAGCCCATAATGGGTTCTTCCAAGTGCGTTAGTCTCTTGCCTTATAGGCATGGCGAAGTGGTAAAGCATGGGAAAGGGGTCAGAGTAAAAATACAGTACTGTGTTTTTACTCTGACCCCTTTTCTTTACTGCTTAGCTAACTTCCCGCCCCAATG
>MDSV01144082.1_pt1 | contig 36760 bp, 18 predicted proteins | sample 810851 | NCBI WGS metagenome assembly MDSV01 (sample SAMN05326640, study PRJNA326480) | marine metagenome | isolation source: seawater | place: Atlantic Ocean: North East | collected 2012 | reverse complement strand
CGCGCCGCCGGCGGAGACCCGGCCGACGTCCGCCGCGAGCGCGCGGTGTCGGCTTTCGTCGCCTCGCCTGCGCGCGCCCTCCGCCACGCACCACGCCGCGCGTGCCGCCGGGAGCGACCGCGCGCCGTAGAAGCGCTCGGCGAACGCATACGCGGGCCGCGACCACGCGGCGAGCGCGGCGATCTGGTTCGAGTAGTGGTCGCCGTCTTCGTCGTCGACCGCCACGTCTCGGCGCGACGAGACGTTCGTCTCCGGGAACAAACCCTCGCGGCGCTCCTCGAAGCCGAGAAAGCCGCCGTCCACCGCGGCGCGCACGGCGGCTTCCGCGGCGACCGTCTTCGCCGCGCCCGTCTCCGGGTGGTCGTCCCCGAGAAGCGCCGCGAGCACGGCCACGAACACGTCCGAGGCGTCCCGCGCGTCCTCCGGCTCGACGCGCGGGTCGAAGGCGTCGCGCCGGCGGCGCAACGCGCCCAGGAGGCCGAGGACCTCGGCCGAAGGCGTCGAAGGCGTCGACGCGGCGTCGTCGTCTCTTTCCGCCCTCTTTCCGTCTTCCGCCGCGAACGAAACACCCCGCGCCGCGGTGTCGGAGACGTGCTTCGCGAGGAGCGACGAAGCGGGCGAGCGCCTGTCCAAGACGGTCGTGAGCGCGCGCGAGACCATCGGCGTCGCCGTCGCCAGCGCGGCGCGGCGCCACGCGCGAATCTCTTCCAGGCGCGCGTCGTCCGACTCCGCTCGGTCCGCGCCGGACCGACCGGCGGTCGGGGTGGATACACCGCCGTTCGACCGGCGCCGCGCGGCGACGGCCACGCGCAGGCTCGCAGCGAGCGCGGCGAGCGTCGGCGGCGAGCGCAACGCGCTCCCGATCGCCGAGCACTCGAACAGCGTCTCGCGCCAGGGGAACGGGAACACGCCGGAGAAGTCTCCCGAGCTCGCCGCCGCGAACGTCTCGCACGCCGCAGCGGCGCGCTCGGCGAGCGCGGGCAGGGCCAGGTCCAGACGCGTCGCTCGGCCGTCCACGTCCACCGTCGCGTCGTCGTCCGTCGTCGCGTCATCGGCGCGCGACTTCAACTCAAAACACGCCTCGATCGCTTCGCACTGGGCCAACGCCAAAGCGCACGTCACGCCGCTGCGCCCGCGCGGCGGCCCGAACCGCTCCATCGCCGCCGCCAGCGCCGCCAGCGCCGACGTCGGCGTCCTCAACCAGCAAAACGCCGACGCGAGCGCCAGCGACGCCCCGGCGTATGTACCCGAACGTCGCGCCGTTCGCCGCGAACGGTCCCGCACCGAGTGTAAATCTTCGCTCGGAAACGCTCCGTCCGTCGTCCCCGCGGGTTTCGCGTTTTTGGAAAAGTCGCCTTTTCCCGAAAAGGCGTCCTCGTCCTCCTCGTCCTCCTCCAGCCAGGCGCGCGTTTCTTCGGCGACGGCGGCGAAGAGCAAAGACGAAGACGGGGGAGGCGCGCGTCCCGCGCCGTGCGCCGCGAGCGTCGCCAGCTCCGCGCGCGAGCCGGGTCTGGCGAACGCCGCGACGACGCCGGGTGAGCCCCCCACCAAACGCGCGAGCGACGCGTAGTCCCCGGCGGCGGCGCAGTGCCACGCCGCCGCGCGGACCAGCCGCTTGGACGAAAAAAACGTTTCGGCGCGCCGCCGCGACGCCGAGTGACGCATCTCGTCCAGGAAGAACGCGGCGACGTCCGCGTGGAGCCGCCGCCGGACGCTCTCGCCGTCCAGCTCGGAGCGCGCGTGCGGCGGGGCGTACCGGCGCAAAACGCACGCGCGCGTCGGCGCGTCGCGGAACGTCAGAGGGACTTCGTCGTCGTCGGCGGCGGCGGCGGCGGCGCGGAAAGAATCCTCCGCCCCGGAGCGGAAGGCGTCCTCGTCCCCCGCGAAGGGCGCCCGCTCCGCCGCCCACGACGCGCGCGTGGTCCACGGCGCGAGCCACGGTCTCAGCGCCCGCCACGCCGCGTCGAAGGCTTCGTCCCCGAACGGCGAGGCCTCGTCCCCGACGGGCGAGGCTTCCCCGCGCCCGTCTTTTTCGCGCGAAACGGCGGCGGCGTTTTTACGAAGCGTCTCGTTGTCGACGACGCGCCGCGCGACGCCCCGCGCCTCGCGCTCGGTGACGCCGAACCGGGCGACGGCCAGCGCCAGGCACACCGCGCGCAAGGTCCTGGGTTCGAGGTCCGCGCGTCGCTCGAACGCCCCCAGCCGCCCGCGCACCAAGCCGAACGCCGTGCCCGCGGACGCGCGCACCGCCGCCGCCATCGCGGGGGGCACGACGAACGCCGCTGTCTCGTCGCCCAGCCCTGTCCCGTCGCCGCTTTCGTCTCCGGCGCCTCTCGAAAGCTCGCCGCCTCGCCCCGAGAACTCCTCCTCTTCGCCGCCTCGGATCGAATCGGTCGCGCCGCGACGCACGCCGCCGGCCTTGACCCACGCGCCGTGCTTGGTCGCCGCGCACAGCCCGGCGACGAACGGCGCCGCGACGCGCGCGTACAGAGGCGTCGCGCCGTGCGGCGCCGCGGAGTTGACCAGCGCCGCCGTCGCGACGCCGTGGTGGTGCCCGCGCTCGAGCGCGGAAGCGCCGCCTTCGCGTTTAGGGTTCCCGAGAGGCGCGGGCGTGGCGGACGCCAGCACCGCGCGCGTCTGCTCGACCGTCATCGGGGGCATCGCGTACAGCGCGCGGGACGCGGGCGCCCCGGACGCGATCGCGCGCGCGACGGAGAGAAGGCGGGGACCGTCGTTGCCCGGGAAGGCGGCGGCGCGTTGCGCCGAGGACGGACGCGCCTTCTCGTCATCCCCGCCGTCGTCTCCGCCGTCTTCCCTGCACGCGAGCACAAACCGAACGGCGAGCGGGGGCGACTGCGGGAGCCATTCGAAATGCGCGCGCAGGTCCACCAGGTGGGCGTTGGACGCGGCGAGCGACGCGTCGTCGCGCGTCTCGAGACGTTCCTCGAGTCTCGACGACGATCCGAGAGTCTCTCGTCGAGAGTCTCTCGTCTCCTCCTCCTCCGCGGACGCCGGCGCGTTCTCCCGCGGGTCGAGGCCGGCGACGGCCGTGGCGCCCACGCCCGCGTACGGCGCGCACCGCGCGGACTCGCACGCGTCCACGAGCACCACGACTTTCCGATGCAGCGCCGCCATCTCCAGAAAGCGCGCGAAACACTCCGGCAAGTCGGCGGCGTCGCGCGGGAGGCGCGCCGCGATGCCGAATGCGCGCTTCAGCCGCGCGCACGCCTTCTCCAGGAAGTGCGCGGTGTCCTGCGGGAACGAGGCGTCCGCGAACGAGTGCGCGAGCACGAAAGGGGGTTCCCCGGACGAACCCGAGACGCGTGGAACCCCCGAGACGCGTTGAACCCCCGACGTGGGTGACACGTAGTCTTCCCGCGGTCCCGTCTCGCTCCCCGGAGAAGGACGCGCTCCGCCTCCGGGCGCGCCCGAGTCGGGAGCCGCGTCGTCGTCGAAACGGTCGTCGACGCGAGGATCCTCGCGCCCTCCGCGCAGCCAGTCCGCCAGCACCGCGAGCTCGGTGGTCTTGCCCGAGCCCTCGGGGCCGGTGAGAACGAGCGTGTGCGGCGGGCCCAGCGACGAGACGTGCGCTCGGAGCCTCGCGCGCACCTCGGGCCTCGGCGCGAGCCCGTCGCCGAGCGCGTCCCTGTGCATGTGCAGGCCGGGTGACAACAGATTCGCCCACGCGCGCGCTCTGCTGGATTCCTCCAGCCAAAGAGACGCGGGCGTCGACGCGGCCTCATCTTCATCCAGCGCGGCGCGCGCGTCGTCGTCCCCGTCGAACGCGTCCGGCGCCATCCCGCCGGCACGACGCGACGACCGCGTCGTGCGTCGTGGCTTCGATGTGCTCGAAGCGACAACGGAAGGAAGAACGATTTTTTTCGCGGAGAAATCCTGAAAAGCGTTGACGGCTTGACGCTGTGGTCGCGGATTGCGCATTGCGATCATCACACGACGCGAGTGAGAAACAATCAAAGTGTGGTTCGTTCATCGTCACTTCAATCGCGCGCCGCGCGCGTCGCGGCGTCGCGGCGCCCGCGCGTCGCCCTCAGTGCGTTAATAAAACGCTCACACCGTCGGCCACTCGGTGTCGTCCTTCCAGTCCGCGTACTGGAACGCATCCTGGTTCTGGAACGTCGCGCCGGTGGCGTGCACGCCGCACCCATCCGCGCCGTGCTGCCACTCCTCCTGGAAGTCGCCCGGGAGGTTGCGGCGGCGCATCTTCGCGTCCCAGGTGCGGTTCCACATGTTGTACCCGCCTCTGAGGCCGACAATGTTGACGTAGCCCGCGGCATCCAGCGCCTCGAGCGCCTGGATCGCGCGGTTGCGCCCGTCCGAGCAGGCCACGATGATCTTGGCGTTGGCCTTGTCGGGGAAGAGCTCCTCCACGCGGCGCATGAAATCGGGGTTCTTCTCCATGTTCTTCATCACCTTCTTGCCAGCCTCTGAATCGTACTGAGACCTGGCGTTGATCAAGGGCACCTCGAAGAACTTCCCGCCGTCCGCGGGGTGGTCCGAGGGGAGCGTGCGGGGGAAGTTGCCGATCTGGTCGATCTCCGCCTGGCAGCGGATGTCCAGGATGTTGTACCCGTGGTCGGAGAAGAGGCAGCGCCCCTCCTCCCAGTTGGCGATGCCGGCGTCGGGGTAATCCGCACCGATCGCCGCGATGTACTCCGTGTCCGTGGGGAAGTACAGCGCGCGCGTCGTCACGCACATGGTGTTGCGGCGGAGCTGTCACGCACGTGAAAGAAAACGCGGTTCGAGGGAGAAAGGTCAGCGCGTGCGTCTCGCGGGGGCGGCGTTTCGCGCAAAAAAACCAACAAACGACGCGCAAGACGTCGTTTTCGCGAGTTTCAAACCTCCGACCGCGGTCGCGGTTTCCTTAGGTTTCGCGAGAAGAAGATGTGTTTCGGATCGTTGCGTTTGGACGGGGCCCGGACGTACCGCGGGCTTCGCGGCGAACGCGACGCGGGAAGGCGCGATGGCCTTGGTGGCGCGGAGCGCCTGTGGTGCGCGAGGGGAGGGTCCAGGAAGGATCGGGAGGGTCAGTGGGGCGTTCCCGCGGGAGACGCGCGCCGAGCCCAGATCGAGCGCTCGGTCCAGCTGGCAGCGGCTCTCTGTCGCGCGCGCGGCACGCCGCGGCGAGCGATACGCGGCTGGAAACTCGCGCGAGATCGACGGCGCGTTTCGCCGGCGTGACCCATACCTTGGCGGGGACGCAAGAGGCGGTGGCGGTGGCGGCCATCTTGTGTGCGTGGACTCGTACGACGGAGGTCCGTGCAGCTGAGAATGCATCAGCGTCAGCGCGGAGCTTGGATAAGCTCTCAATCCCACCGAGGGCGTGTTGAATCGGGGGAATTCACTCAAGAATAGACTGGGATATGTTGATTGTTTTTTCACGACTGAAAGCCCTTGCGGGCAAAAACCTCTCGTAAAAGCTCCTGCGCTTCTTCGCTCGACTACGATGCCGTCGCTCATCACAAGACCGCGGCGCCTCGCGCCCCGATATGCGCCGGGCGAAGGAGGAGGGTGGAGACGACGACGGATACTTCGACCGGCTGGAGGAGCGACAGCGCAGACGCAACTGCCAGATACAGGTACGAGACCCGGCGTCCGCGCGGGCGAGGACGCGTGCGACTCCCACCACGTCCGTCGCGACGAAGGACTCGCGCTGATCGACATCGTTAACAACAGGTCCCATCCGCTTCGTTCGACCCTCTGCCGCCACCGCAGCAACGCGTTTTGGCCGCCGTCATCCTCGCCGCCGTAGTCTACGTGTTGTTCCTCGTGGTGTCGGAGACGCGGGGCAAACGCAGGCTCGAGCGCGATGGCGGCGGCGCGGTGACCTCGCGCGGGTGACGAAGGGCAATCTCTGACGAGCATCTTCTCCACAGCAGTAGGCTGCGAGGAAAACGTCGCGGAGCGCGCGCGACGCTTTCGAGAATTCCACGACGTCGCGCGTCGCGATGACGCGCGAGGAACGCATACGCGCGCGACTGCGACTTTCGTGGGCGACCCCCCCCGGCGCGCGTCTCGCGTACGAGGACGAGAAGGGCCGCGCCTTCTTCGAGACGTTCGACGAAGCGAAGGGCGCGCGCGCGGTGCCCTTCTTCGCGACGCGAGATGTGCCGTGGAGCGAAGACGCGAGGGCGAGGTTCGAGCGGCTCGTCTCGAAGCGGCGCGACGACGACGACGGCGACGACGGCGACGACGGCGCCGCTTCCGCTTCCGCTTCCGCGGAGGAAGCGCGCGGCGCCGGACTCGAATCCTCCGACGAAAGCGCCACGAGCCTCACCGCCTACCTCGCCGAGCTCGGCGCCTCGGACGGTTTTTTTGCGCGGGACCGCCTCGGCGACGTTTCCGACAAAAAAAGACGAAGAAAACGCGCCGCGGTTCCGGAACCCGGGGACGGACGCGTGACTCGCGACGAGACGAGAGACGCGAGCGGACGCCAGGAGGGACCCGCAGACGCCGCGGCGTCGTCGCGCGTCGCCCGGACGCTCGCCGCGCTCGCGCCGGAGATACGACTCGAGACGTCCTTCGCGGAGACGGGACGCTTTTTCGATCCCGATGGGAAACGAGCGTTTTTTTTCCGCGAGAGGCGACGCGAACGGGGAAGCGCGCGGAACGAAAAAATCCCGCGCGCTTCCAGGACGGACGTCTTCGCGGAATCGACGAACATCGCGCGGGTGTTGGGGTTGGTGGAGGTTCGCGACGAAACCGCGAGAGCTCGCGGGGACGCGCGAGTGGGAGACGGTCTCCGTCTGGCGGCGCTCGTCGCCGCCGAGAGCGCGTTCGAGCGTCGGCACACGCTCCGCTCGATCCTCGCCGGGACCCCCGAGGCGCTCGCGGGGGACGCGCAGAAACGGCTCGTGTGCTTCCAGATGGCCGCCGGCGTGGCGGAGGCGCACGAGAAAGGTCTCACGTTCGGCGGGCGTCTCGACGCCGGCGACGTGCTCGTGCGCGGCGCGCCCGCCTCGCCGCGCGTCGAGCTCGACCCCGTCGAGCTATGGGTAAACAGTCTCGAGAACGACGACGCCGCGTCGTCCGCCGCGCCACCCCTCTCGAATTCTGACGCGTCGCTCGCGTCCGCCACGGAGGCGTGGCGCGTGGGGGCGATGAGCACGCTGGACTACCTTCTCGTCGTGAACGCGCGCGCGGGTCGGTTCCGCGGTCGCCGCGATCGGCACGCCGTCGTCCCGTGGGTCGCCGACTTCTCCGAACCCCCGGACGCGATGCTTCGCGACGCGAGCCCCGACGTCGACGAACCCGATTTTTGGAGACCAAAACCCGGTTGGCGCGACTTGTCGAAGACGAAGTGGCGTTTGACCAAGGGCGACGCGCAACTCGACTTTTCGTTCGCGAACGCGTCGCCGCCGCACCACGTCTCGGACGAGTGCCTGTGCGAGACGACGACGTGCGTGTACTTGGCGCGAGCGACGCCGGTTTCCGAGCTGCGGCGACGCGTGCGCCGGCGTTTCGCGGCGCGCGAGTACCCGAGCGCCGTCGAGCGCATCTACGCCTGGTCCCCGGACGAAGCCATCCCGCAGTTCTACGACGACCCGAGCGTGTTTCACAGTGACACCAGCAGTGGAAACCAGTCCGTTCTCGGGGGGAGCGCGGTTTCCCCCGAGGAAAGTCTGATCGGCGATCTGCGCGTCCCGTCGCGACGCGGCTGGGGCGACGACGCGGCGGCGTTCGTGAAGAAACACAGGGCTTTGCTGGAATCGGACTTCGTCTCCGCGCGCTTGCCGAAGTGGATCGACCTGACGTTCGGGGTGGCGCTCTTCGGCGAGCGCGCGGCGGCGGAGAAGAACGTCATGGTCCCCGCCGCGGACCCGACGCGGCCGAACGCCAACGCGCGCGTCGCCGTGTTTTTCCACCCGCACCCGCCGCGCGCCGCGAGCCGCGGGGGACGCGTCCCGAGAAGCGTCGCGGCGGTTTTTCCGCTTTTTTTAAAAACCAAAAAGGCGCGGTTTCCCGTACGCGAAGCCGAAGACGCGACGATCGCGTCGGCGTTCGGTCGCGCGGACGACCCCACGGCGCCGGCGTTGACGGGATCGGACCCGATCTCCCTGTCCGGGACGCCGTACGTCGACCCGGACGCGTTGGCGCGCGCGCTCGCGCCGGGACCGCACGTCTTCGCGCGCGACGCAGCTAAAGAAAGCCTCGCCGAAAGCTCGCCGAACCGCGACGCGGCTTCGTCGGCGTTTTCAGTCTCGAAACGAAAAGATTCCGCGCGGCTCGGCCGGCTGTTCGCGGCGGTGTACGCGGACGGCGGCGCGAGCGCGCGACGTACGGGGCGCGACGCTCGCGCGCGGCTGGTCATGGACCCGACCCACCCGGTGGACGTGCACGCGCTGCCGCACGCGGCGCGCGCGATCGTCGAGGGTCTGCTTCGCTCCGAAGAGCAGGATGGTGGGTCGCGCGACGCGGCGCCGGTACGCGACGCGGGACTCGACGCGGCGGGCGGCGCGGCGGGCGGCGCGTCTCGCGGTTTGACGGCGGCGGCGGCGCGGGACTCGTCGTTTTTCTCGCCGAGCATTCGCGCCGCCGCCGCGGCGCTGTCCATCCTGCACGGCGGTGCGGAAGGGGACCCTATATCCGGTGACGCTTCGCCGCTGACGACGCTTCGCGCCGCGCGCGCGGCGTTGGCGTCGTGCGCGTCGGACGTCGAAGCGACGGCGCTCGTCGCGCCGGCGGCGGCGGAGGCTGCGCGCGAGGCGATTCAGAAATTTTCAGTCAGACCTTTCTGTCGCTCGAGACGATGGGCTCGAAACGTCTCGCGTTTGATCGGGTCTGTCGCGCTGCGCGTCGCGCGTCGCGCGCCGAAAGCGGTGGCGCGCGGCGCGCTCCCGCCGCTGTTTCGCGACGCGCTCGCCGGAGCGGCGGACGGAGACGAAGTCGAAGACGAAGACGGAGACGGAGACGGAGACGGAGACGGAGACGACGATTCCGACGCCGATTCCGATTCCGATTCCGATTGCGATTTCGATTCCGAATCCGAACGCGATTCCGACGGCTCGGCCTCGTCGTCGTCGGCCTCGACGTCGTCGGCGCCGGGTTCGAAGACGGGATCGCCGCGTTCGAAAAAGAATCAAAAGAAGACACGAGACGCGCGTGACGTTTTGCGCCGCGAAATGCTCCGCCCGGCGGTTTTGCGCGCGGCGCGCGTCGCGCTCGGGGATGCGGCGTACGCCGCGACGATTCGCGACGCGCGCGTGTTCGCTTTGTTGCGCCCGGATGGCGCGTCGCGAAAAACCGCGCGCGCCGCGGCGCGCGCGTTGGCGGCTGAGGCGTGCGCGAGCGAAACACCGTTACCCATCGCGGTTCGCGAGATCGTGTATAGAGGCTTACTGTCTCGGTTGCATTACGGCGCCCCCGTGGCGTTCGCGATGGCGCGCGTCGGCGAGTCCCTGGGTCCGGCAAACTTTACGCGGTTCGTCGCCCCGGCGTTGGTTCGCGCGCTGGGCGCGGACGCGCACTTAGCCACCGTCGCATCCGCGGCGGCGCGTGCCGCCGCACGCGGGCGAGACGAAGCCGACGACCTCGTGACCCCCGCGGCGGCGGTGGCGGCGGCGGAGAGCTCCGCGTGCAAAGGCGGCTGGTCGCTCGCGCCATTCTCCGCGCGGCGGATGACTGAAAAGAAAAACGCCCCCCTCGCGGCCAACGCCTTCGCGCGCCAATCGGGCGCGGCGGCGTCCCTCGCGTCTTCGCTCCACCTGTTCGACAAAGAGACCTTGTTGGAGTTGCTGTTCCCGGCGTTTCCGGCGCCTCCCGGGCCTTTGCTCCGGATCCTGCTCCAGCCGGCGCCGTGCCTGGACCTCTGCGTCGCCGCCGCGCGGCTCGCCGCCGCCGCCGCCGATCGCATCCTGGCGCCGGACGACGCGTTCGCGCGCGCGCTGCCCCGCCTCAAGCCCCTGTTCGCCGTCGCGTGTCAGGCTTCGCCGCGCGAGGAGGAGGACGCCGCGGCGCTGACCCTGGCGTTCGCGCTGTACCCCGCGCTGGGTCGGAAGACGGGGTTCCGCGCGCTGAGGGACGCGGTGCCGGACGCGCCAGCGCTGGAGGCGCGCTTCGCGGCGCGGTTCCGCGGGTGGACCGCGGAGACCGGCGCGAGCGCGAGCGCGAGCGCGGCGGGGCTCGCGAGCCGTTCGAGCCTTTCCGAGCCTCTCGAGACGTCGGCGCAGAAGCGCTTTTCGCGAAACGCTCTCTCCGGCTCGGAAAACCGCCGCCGCGGCTACGGCTGGCTCCCCGCGCCGGACGCGCGCGAGCTCGACGCGGAGGAAGCGCGGCGGGTGGGGACGACGCTCGACGACGACCGCGACGACGCGCCCGACGCCTTCGACGACGGCGGCGACGACACTCCGTGGGCGCTGCGCCTGGAGACGCTGCGCGCGTGGCGCGCGCACCCCCCGATGGGTCCCTCGCGGACGCGCGCGAGCTTCGGGGACGACGGCGAGAGAATGACGCGCGGCGCGTCGCCGTCTGCGGAGCGTCTGATGAGGAGCAAAAGTGGGGAAACGAACCGAAGGCTTCATCATTCTCACGCCGTCTCCGCGACGGGTGTCTGCGCGACGGCGTCCTCGGCGGATGAGCGCTGGTTGGCGACGTGCGGCTTAGAGACGGGAAAGAAACAGTCCGTCGTGAAGGTGTGGTCGGCGGGCGGACCTTCCGCCGGGGTCCGCGACGGAGATGTTTCGCGCGACGGGGACGACGTCGACGTCGTCGACGCGCCCGCGGCCTGCTTCGCGACGCACGACGCGCACGAGGGCGGCGTGACGTGCCTGGCGTTCCTGGACGGCGTCGGGACCGGGTCCGGCGGCGTCTCCCTGGCAGCGTCCGCGGACGACTCGGGCGCGGCGCACGTGTGGCGCGTGGACACGGGCGCTTTGCTTTTCCGCGTGTGCGAGCCCGAGGGGCTCGCGCCGGGCGGCGGAAACGCCGGAGGCTTTCGTTTCGCGGGCTCGCGCGAAGCCGCGGCCGGGGGCTGGGAGGCGCGCGCGCGCGCCATCGAGCGCCGAACGCGGATCGCCGCCGCCATCCTGGAGGAAACGCGCGACGCGGGACTGGGCGACGACGACGGGGACGACGCGAACGGCCGCGTTTTCTCCTCCGACGATGACGACGAGGGCGCCTTGGCGTCCTCGGACACGCTCCTGGACGAGCTCAGCGGGCCCGAGCTGGGCGATCTCATCGGCGACGACGTGGTTCGCGAACCCCGGCGGAGACGAGCGGCGGACGCGAGCGAGCCTTCGTTTCGCGTTTCGTCGGCGGCGCCGGCGCCCGCGTCCGCCTCGCCCCGCGCCGCCAGTCTCTTCGGCTACGGCGCGTCGGAAATGTTCTCGCTGGGATCCGCGCGAGCTCGCGCGAACGACTCGATCGCCGGGTCCGCTGCTGGCGCCGTCGGCGACGGCGGTTGGAACCGCGCCAACGCGCGTTCGCCGGGTCGGTCGACCGGGTACGCGTGCCTGGCGCCGACGCCGGATGCCTCGTCGCTCGCGCTCGGTACGGCGGACGGGTGGGTCAGGCTCGTGGACGTGGCGCGCGAGCGCCTCGCCGGCTCGTGGCTCTGCAAAGCCGGCGACGGGACCTCCGCTTCGGCTTCCGACGGGATCGCGTCCGTGTGCTTCCCCGGCGCCGAGTCACAAAAAAACGGTGTCGTCGGAGGATGCGCTTTGGCGTGCGCGGGCGCGCGGAGCGGCGCGGTTTCGTTCATGGACCGCCGCGGCGGGCGCCTGGTCGCCGGGTTCCGCGCGCACGACGGCGCGGTGGTCGCGATGGCGGCGCTCGACGGTGCCGGATCGCTCAGTCACGGCGCGGCGCCGTGCTCGTTAGTCACGGCGTCGCGAGACGGGACGGTGCGCGCGTGGGACGCGCGAATGCTCACCTCGAGCGGTTTCGCCCCGAACGGCGACAAAAATAAAAACGCCCGGGATCCGAGCGGGGGTTCGCGAAAGACGCCTCTTCTGTGTACGTTCGGGGGGTTCGGCGACGGCGTCCGCGGGATGGCGCTGAGAGGCGCGGACGCGTTCGTCGTCGCCGGGGAGAGACTCGCGGTGTTTTCGCTGGATGACCGACCGCCGCGTTCGGGTCCCGGAGACGCGGCGGCGAAATACGCGACGGGAGTCGGCGAGACGAATTCGCGCGTCTACGTCGCCGTCTCGCCTCTGCGGCTGCGCGCTCATGACGGCGCCGAGGCGAAAGCGCGCGCGCGGCTGACGGGGGTCGAGGTGCTGCCGCGGAGCCGGCTTTTCGCGGTGGCTGGCGAGGACGGGATCGTACGCGTCTGCCGATAGAGGCGTACGCGCCGCGTGTTTTTAGCGAGCCAGCGCGTTTCAGCGGTGAGTTGTGTTTTTAGCTACGAGGTACTCTACTACTCAGTACCACGCCTCGCCGCAGCTCCCGCCCGGTTCCGCGCGCGCGGCGCAGGCGCATCCCGGCTCTTCCCGCAGGTACGCCCCCGTGGCGCCGTCGCAGCACCGCTCGCGATAGAACGGCGCGCTCGCGAAGACTGATTCCGCCGGGACGAACTTATCGCCCGGGTCGAGGCTACGCGCCGCGCACGCGAACGCGCACCAGCTCTCTCCGTACTCCTCCGCGCCGTCGAAACACGCCGGGTCGCTCGGCCAGCCCGCCTTGCCCCAGTGGAGTCGGCCCCGGCACGTCTCCGACCGCAACAGGCGCACGATGCGCGCGAAAGGTTGGTTTTGTTTTAACGAACCGTCCGCGCGGTTGTACTTCACGAAGTCCTCGAGGTTGACGTACATGCACGCGCCCGCGGCGCGCCCGTTCGCCGGCGAAAGCAACGCGTCCTCCTCGCCGATGAACCGGATCAAACCTTGGCTGCGGAACCCGAACGCGTCGCCGCCGACGTCGCCCGTCTCCGCGTCGCGCGCCGCCGCAGCGACGGCGCGTAAACACCGCCCCGCGAACCGCATGGGAACGCAAAACTCGTACTGGTCGTACGCGAAATGGTCGTGCGCGTCGTACTGCGTCTCGGACATGGTCAAGTACGAGTCGCGCGCCGGAAACACGCCGCTGGCGACGTTCTCCCGCGTGCTCCGCTCCCACTGCCGGCTCCAGAAGCGCGCGAACGTGTCGTTCGCGAGCGCGGGCCAGACCTCCGTGGCGTCGCGCGGCGCGCCTGGAGGTTGGTCGCGGACCACGCCGTCGCGCTCGAGAAGGCGCACGGAAGCCGCGTGCGGTTCGGCCGTCGCCGCGACGACGGCCGCGGCGACGGAAACCGAGGCGGGCGGGTTCGCGACGCGCGTCGTCGTTTCCGTTCGTTTCGCGATTTTTTCGGAAACGCGATTTCCGGTTTTTTCAGACGACGACGACGCCATCTCCATCTCCGGCGTTCGCGAATCGACACCGAGACGACGCACGTCGTCCTCCAGGTCGTCCAGCCTGGCGAAGGTCACCTCGGTGACGACGCCGAGCGGGAAGAACCAAAACGCCTGCGTCTCGTCGAGGCGTCTCAAGTGCGGGCTCGCGAACGCGCATTTTTTTCTCTCCTCCGCGCGCGTCTCTTCGTCCGCGCCGGCGTCGACGGCGTCCGCGCACCGCGCGAACGCGTCGCTCGCTTTCTCGACGAGAGACGCGAACGTTTCCGGCGACACGTCCCGCGACGTTCGACGCACCGGGTGGTTCTTCGTGATCTTCAAACGCACGCGTGTCACCGCGCCCAGGCGCCCCAGATGGGCCCGCGCGGCGTCGAAGATGCGCCGCGGCGTTTTCGTTTCGGCAAACGACGTCGTCGTGCCGTTCGCCAGCACAACTTCCAACCCCGCGACTTGGCTGGATAACGAGCCTCGCCGCAAAGAAGAGCCGTGCGTCGCCGTCGCCACCGCGCCGCCGATCGTCTGGTCGATGAACCAGGGGAACGCGGGAAGCGTGTACCCCGCGCCGCCGCCGTTCGCGTCGCCGGAGTCGCCGGCGCCGGCGCGCGTCGCGCGTCTACGCAGTCGGCGCAAAACGTCCACAGCCGACGGAGACGCGCGCGGCGACGAGGCGTCGGGCGACGCGGACGCCTTTTCGTTCGTCGTTTCGTTCGCGGCGTCGCCGGCGACGTCGTTGCCCGCCTCCCCCGGAGCCGGAGGAGAGAAGTCGCGCAGGAAATCCAGCAGATCGCGCACGGTCGCGCCGGCGTCCGCCTCCACCTCGCCCGCCGCGACGTCCACGCGGAACCGCGAGTCTTCATCCGCCGCGCCGGAGCCTCGGCCGCCGCCCAGAAGCGACCGCCGAGCTTCGCCTCTCACCTCGCCGTCGCCTTCCTCGCGATCGAGCCGGGAGAGCGTTTCCCCGGTGACCGACCGCCCCACGCTGCGCACCTTCGCGAGCGCGACGTCCACGGCGCCGCGCCCCGAACCGGCGCAGAAGAGCGGCGCGTTCCAGCTGTGCCCCACCCCCACGGCCCGCACTTTCGGGAACGCCGCCACCACCCGCGCCACGTCCGCCACCGTCTCGGGCGTGGACATGCGCACGCCGGCGCCGCACGCGTGCTTGCCCTGGAAGTTGGACAGGTCGTGGCCCTCGACGCCGAGCTCGCCGCGCGCGGGACGCGGGGACGAGCACAGGAGCAGGGGGAAGAGCGCGAGACGACGGAGGAGACCCCGCCGCGCGATACCGCGGGTTCTTCTGGAGACGTGTCTTCCCCGTGCGTCGTCTTCAGGAGACGCGGCGTGCGTTCGAGACGCGCGGCGCGCGCGCGGCGTCGTGCGGGTCATCCTCGTCTGCGTTAAACGTGCCTTTGGGCGTGCGCGTGCGTCCCGCGTAGGCGCGCGCCGCGGAGTTTCGAGGCGCGCGTCGGCTTCGCCGGTCACTTCGTCCGCGGAAACGTTTGACGCCCCGACGGAAAACGTTTCGACTTCCCCGAGAGGTTTCCCTCGTCTCGGACCCGCCGAGACGCACGCAGCGTCGTTTCTCGGAACGCGCGGGAAACGAACGATGGACACGCGCGCCACGTCTTCCCGCACGATCTCGCGGCGGTCGGCGACTGGTCACGCGTCGATTCGCGCGCGCGCCGTCGACCGAACATCGTCACGCGCGCGTTCGTTCTTCGTGCCAAACACCCTCACCTCCGCCCTCCTTCCCCACCTCCAACGACATGGCGTCCCGAGCGCTCGTCCCCTCCTCCGCCGCTCCCCTCCGCGCGCGCCGCGGTTCTCCCCAGGGCGGCCGCGGCCGCCGCGCGCCGACGGTCACGGCGACGCAGTCGGGTGCCAAGACGCGCCCCTCCCCCGGCGTCACCCCGGGCCGGCAGTTCAACTCCCTGGCCAGCGCCGTGAACGCCGGCCTCGTCCGGGGATGCCCCCCCTTCCCCGACGGCGTCGACCTGTTCGGCTTCTTCAACGACATCAAGCAGACCGAGGCGCAGCGGTACGCGGACGTCGAGATTACGCACGGCCGCGTCGCGATGCTCGCGGCGCTCGGGTTTCTCGTCGGCGAGCAGGTGGAGGGGTCTTCGTTCCTCTTCGACGCGCAAATCACGGGACCCGCCATAGACCACTTTCAACAAGTCCCCGGGATCGCCTGGGGGCTGATCGGCGCCGCCATCTTCGTCGCCGAGGCTTCGCGCGTGCAGATGGCGTGGCAGGACCCTTTCGTGGCCTCGGAGCTGTTCCTTTTGAAACCCGACCACGTCCCCGGCGACTACGGCTTCGACCCGCTCGGGCTCGCGCGAGGGCGGGACGACGCGTGGCTCGACGACATGAAGATGAGAGAACTGAACAACGGCCGGGTCGCGATGATTGCCATCAGCGGCATGGTAGCGCAGGAGCTCGTTCAGAGGGTGAACTTGTTACCCGCGGACTACGTCGCGGGTCTCGGCGGCCCTGAGGCGCTGAGGCAGCTGGAAGAGCGGTGCGCGGACACGGCGAACGAAGCGGCGTGCGCGGAGGCGTTCGCGGCGGCGGAGAAAGCCGCCGTCGTCTCCGATTTGTCGTTCGCCCTTTTTTGACGCCGCCGCGAACGCGGTCTGAAAGACCGCCTCCGTTCGAGCGTTCCTCGCGAGAGAGACGACGCGGCGAGACGACGCGACGTGACAGACGGTGACCAACGGTGACGACGAGCGAAAGACGGGAACGAACAGACGGTGGCTTTCGATCGAGACAGAAGAGATTTTTCGCGCGCGATGCCGAAGCGGTCGTCCGCGAGAGTAGTAGTCTACACGAAAAAATCTGTTTGTACAACGAAAAAAAAAAGGCTCGCGTCACCGCGCTCAGTCGCGGCTCGGCGACGCGGCGCTCCCTTTCTTTCCCTTCGCGTCCCCGTGACTGCTGCCGTTCGCGCCCCCGCGCACTTGGTCGCCCACCTGGGCGTCCGCCTCGTCCTCGTCCCGCACCGTCGCGCCGTACGGCACGTCCTCCTCGAACTTCTTGGCGTACCGCCGCGAGAAGATGTCGATGTAGTACTCGGCGCCGTTCCAGATGCAGCTCAGGAACGCCAGGCACATCAACGCGGTGTGCGCGGTTTTGCTTCGGTAACACAGCGGGATGGGCAAAAACGTCACCACGGTGTACGCGAGCTGTAACGTGACGAACACGAACTTCGTCTTCAGAGACGAGGCGTCGAACAGCTCGTCCCGCCGAAACGCGCCGACGGCGCGACCGACGCGCAGCGCGAAGCGCGTGACGCCGGCTTTGTAATCGTTCGCGAGCCACCGCAGCGACGTGACCAGCTCGGGGTCCTCGTCCAGCCGCTTGACGTCCCACAGCTCCGTTTTCAGCAAATACGCAATCTGCCACGCCAAGTACCCGCACGTGGGGTACGCGAAGAAGTGCAAAAACGCCACGCCGTTCGACGTTTCCGCCGCGAAAATCGCGCGCGACGCCTCGGCGCCGCCGGAGGTGAAACCTCCGGTTTCGTCGCCGACGTCGCGCGGCGCAAAGATCGCGGTTTGCCCGTACCAGCGCGCGCACCAGGTGAGGATCGCGGGCACGCAGTGGATGTACACGCTCTGCACTTTGTCGTGCGAGTGGAACACCAGCGAGTTGCGCCACAGCGGGATGGCCCACAGGATCGGCCCGTTGGCGTACGCGAAGGTGGTCTTGAAGAAGCGCGCGCTTCGCGGGCGCGCGAGAATCTGCCACGCGTGCGCGGCGTTGGCGTAGTAGCAAAAGTCGATGAGGAAGTAGTGGTACTTGATGATGAAGTACTGGTACGCGCGGTGGGTGAAGATGAACGGCGCGGTGGCGAGGTAGTAGACGTGGAAGCGCGTCGGGTGCTCGGTCGCGACGAACTGCGTGACCAGCAGACCCACGACGCCCAGCGTGAAGCTCACCTTGTCGGCGGCGCGTATGGCGCGCGGCAGTTTCACGTAATCGCGCACGCGCGTGCGACCGGTGGGATCGCCGGTGACCGCCTTGCGGAGCGCTCGCTTCCCCTTCGCGCCGATCGAGCGCCGACGCGCGCGGATCGCGCGGCGCAGCCCGGCAGGCTGCGCGAACAGAGCTGCGAGCTGCGGCGCGCGGCGGCGCCACAGACCGGCGCGACGGTCCGCGTCCTCATCCGACGCGCCGCCGTCGTCGTCGTCGTCTTCGTCGTCTTCGTACTCGGAGAAATCCTCCTCGTACGCGTCCGAGTCGGACGACGCCAGGGGGTCGGAGAGCTCCCCCGAGGAGGCCTCGAGCGCGCGTGCCTGGGGGTGAAGGGGACGTGAACGTCCGGGAAGGAGAACCGAAAGGATGGGGAGCGTCCGTCAGTCGGACGCGCGCGGAAGACGGGCGAAAACGTTTCTCGCGGCGCGCGCCCTCGTCTGCCGGGAAAACGACGTTGAACAACGACTTGAAAAGCACCTTCGGGTGCCTAAGATTCTTTTCGCTCGAGTTCACCCCGCCGAGGCGTGGAGGCCTGGGCGTACCTCGCCCGCGCCGCGGCGGCGCGTGGGGGGCATGGAGGCGTGCCGGGGATGAGCGCGCGCGAGGCGCGGCGCGTTCGACGCTCCAGTGCGTGGCGCGCGGCCGAATCTGACGACTAGGGATTCCGAAAAACGCGACTGCTTCGCATTTTCGGTCCCGAATCGCGTGACCCATCGGCGGGGACGGCACCGTTCCGCAAAACTTGATGCGCGCGACGCGTGTCGCCCCGAGCTCAGCCGTCCTCCCCGCGAACGCGCGCCGGTGGCGCCCCGCGCCGATGCGAGCCGTAATGTCCGCTTCGGCGGCGGACGCGCCCGCGGGCGCGAGCCCGAACCCCTCGGTGTGGTACGCCTCGTTCGGTTCGAACATCCTGTCGGAAAGGTTCGCGTGTTACCTGGAGGGTGGCCGAATCGAAGGGATGGTTCGCGACATGCCCGGCAGCCGGGACCCCTCTCCCCCCACCGAGTGGCGCCGATGGGATGACCTGCCGCACAGGCTGTTCTTCGCGCATAGCTCCCCGACGTGGGACGGGGGCGGCGTCGCGTTCGTCGACTTCGGCGAGGACCTCCGCGTCGCCGGAACTCCCGCGCCCGCCGAAACCGAACGCGTCGCGCCGGCGACGCGCGCCCCGGCGCTGGGCGTCTCCTACCGTCTCTACCGCGTGACGCTGGAGCAGTTCAACGACGTGCTCGCGCAGGAGAACGGCATGGCCCCCGGGGACGAGGCGTGCCGAGAGATGACCGCGGAGGAGGCGCGTTCGCTGGCGGACGCGTGGACGGCGCTGGTGCCGGAGACGCTGCGCGTGGACGGCGCCGCGCACGCCGGGTGTTTCGCGGAAAAACTCACCGACGCGGAGAAGGCGTTCGGGAAAACCACCTTGGGCCCGCCCGGCGAGACCCGCGCGCCCTCCGAGCGGTGGTACGGTTACGTCAAGTGCATCGGCGCGCTGCACGGCGAGCCGGTCTTGACGTTCAGCTGCGACGCGGAGACGATGCTCGCGTTCAGGACGGGAGCGAACGCACCGAACGCGCCCTCCGCGGCGTATTACGAGGTGATACGAAAAGGGCTCGCGCAATCCGGCTCCGCCGACGCCGACGCCTCGGCGTACCTCGACGCGCGCTCGCGCGGTAACGTGATGCGATAGTAATACTAACACGTGCATGTATAATGCGTCACCTACCTACGCGTCGTCGTCGTCCGCGCGGCGCGTCCAACGCGCGTCCCACCACGTCGGCGTCGCGGCGAGCGTCGCGACGGCGGAGCCTTCTCTCGACGCATCGCGCGCCTCGAACCGCGCGCCAAGCGACGACGACGTTTTTGTCGCGAACGACGTTTCAGAATCGCCGACTGATGCACACTCAGCGCTTTTTTTCGTGAGCCGTTCCAGACGCACCATCGCCAACCCCACGTCCCCGCTCGACGCCACGATCTCGCCCGCGGGCCGCCCGTCCGCGGCGCCGCCGGCGCCGAGAGCAGGCTCCGGGAAGAGTTTCCAGCCGGGTGTAGGAAACCTCGCCTCGTCTGAATCACCGGAGAGGGCGCGGAACGCCACCGGGACGATTCGTTTGCGGACCACGCCGCGGTGGTGCGTGCGCGCGGTGAGCTCCTGCCCGACGTAGCACCCCTTGTCGAAGGAAACCGCGCCGAGCCCGGCGAGGTTGCACTCCAGGGGCAGCCGCCCGACCAGCTCGGCGCCCTCCGCCACCCCCAGCGCGTACCGGAAGCGGCGGAAAAAACGCGCCGCCGCGTCGAGAGACTTTTTTGTTTCGGCGGCGGCGTCGCGATCGACGCTCTCGTCTCGCCCGCGCGTGCGCGCCATCTCCGCGCCGCCCTCGATGCGCGCGTCCGCGACCGCGCGCGGCAGGACCCCGCGCAAGCCCAGCGCGCGCAGCCGCGGGTCGGGCGGCAGGAACGCCAGCAGAGACTGAGACTCGCACGGCGACGCGGAGTCGGACGGGTCGGCACATTCTTTTTCGCGCCTCCGCGCGTTCGTCTCCGCATCCTCGGACGCGACCGATCGCGCCTTCTCCTCCCCCCCCACCGCGACGACCGCGAGGTCCTCCCCGGCGTCGTCCAGCGTGACCCGCGCGCGCAGGCGCATCTTCGTCAGCAGCTTGACCGCCTCATCGAAGGTGGCCGCGGGGAGGTCCGCGAGCAGCGCACCGCCGCTCGGACCCTCGCCCATCTCCCGGTGGAAGAACGCGTCGTGCGCCACTCGTCCGTTCGCCGCGAGCACCGCCGCGTACACGGGCGGTGCGCCCGGCTCCGCGAGCCCGCGGACGTCGTTCGTCACCAAGCCCTGCAGGAGCTTCAAGGCGTCCTCCCCGGCGACGCGGAGCACGCGCCGCTCCGCCAGACGCACGCCGCGCGCCAACATCGCGTCACGCGGGCGCGGGCGTTGTGAAGATCGGAAGTCGACGGCAGAGAGGTGACGTCGAGAAAAGACGAAGACGTCGTTTTACAACCAACGTGGGTGGGAATCAGCGCCCGCCCTGCGCGGCGGCGGCGTCGGCGGCGCCCAGCATTTGCCCCACGATCCCCACGCACTGCCAGTACTTACTCGTGCACCTGTCCACGCACGAGTTTTCGCCCACGTTCAAGTCGCCGTCCTTGTACTTCTTGTCGATGCACTTCTCGTGGCACGAGGAGACCATCCTGCGAGGTGCAGAGACACGAGGCGATGAGGTTTCCGGGCGTCGCGGGTCAGTGCGCGTGGGTTTCGCTCAGCTCGCGTTTCCCGGAAACGACGACACGGCGGGAGGGATGGACGACGACGCGACACAGAAACGCGCGACGCGAGAGGGGCGATGGCACGACACGCACTTGTTGAAGAGCTCGACGCGGTACTCCATTTCCTGCGGTCGGGGAGAGAGGGGAGAGGGTCAGGACCGGCGCCGACTCCGCGTTCGCGAGATCCGGCAGCGATCGGACCACGGGAGGCGAGCGCGCCTTTCCACACGCACCGTCGTGGCGTTCGCGAAGACCTGCTGCATCATGGCGTCCTTCTCCGCGGGGGAGAGCTTAGACATGTCGACGGGGGTGCCCTGCTGCGCCATCGCGACACCGGCTGCGCGTCGTCGAAGTGGCGTCCCGGCTGGTTTTCGCTCGAAGACAAGCCAACTGGCGCGTCGGAGTGTCGACGATCTCGCCTCGGGGACTTTGGGGGGCGGCTCCGCGAAGCGACACGTCTCGGGGCCGGCGTTTTGTTCGGAAAGGGCGCGCCCCACCGCCGAATGAGCGCGCCTCGGTCCCGTCCGACCACTCCGCTGCGCGCGACGGCGATGGCGCCGATGCTATGCGCGGCGAGGGGTGGCGTTGCGACGACTTCGGCGTCGTCGCGAGCGGCGAGGGGCGGCGTCGCGCGCGGTGACGCGGGGACGAGAAGGGCGGTGGTGACGTTTTGTGATGCGCCCCGTCCGCGGCTGAGGACACGCGTTTCCCCGCGCGCGCGCGGCCGGCGCGACGGGCGAGTGGACGACGGGCGGGCGGCGTGGGACCGCCGGGCCGGCGCGGACGACCTCGGGAAGCTCGACACCGAGAGGGACGCGCTGAGCGACGTCTCGGGGAGCGCGCCCGATGCTTTCGGCGCCGCGGCGCGCGGCGAGACCGCGGACGATGCGGACCGAACGACCGAGACGAAGGAGCGGAAAAACGACGTCGACGTCGACAAGCGCGGGGCCGTCGTCGCGTCGGTCTCGCGCGCGGAAGACGCTTCGCAGAGACGGGGTTCGGAGCCACTCGAGACGCGGCTCGAGAACACGCCGTCGATCGCCTCGTTCGCGTTCCCGCGGTCGGCGGACGACCTGCGCGAGCGATGGCGTCTGTTGCCCAGCCGCTACCGCGTGATCCTCGGGACGACGTGCGCGTTCGTGCTGTGCAACATGGACAAGGTGAACATCAGCGTGGCGATCATCCCCATGGCGAAGGAGATGGGGTGGTCTGTCGGTCAAGCGGGTCTACTGCAAAGCGCGTTCTTCTACGGCTTCGCGCTCTCGCAGCTCCCGGGAGGGTACCTCGCCACGCGCTTCGGCGGCGCGCGCATGCTCCCGCTCGGCGTGTTCCTGTGGTCCGCTGCCACCGTCGCCGTGCCCTTCGTGGCGGATGACCAGAACGCGCTGTTTTTCTCCCGAGTGCTCGTGGGTCTGGGCGAGGGCATCTCCCCCGCCGCCGCGACGGACGTCATCGCGCGCGCCGTGCCGGTCACCGAGCGCTCCCGAGCGGTGGCGTTCGTGTTCAATGGGTTCAACGTGGGGTCGGTGCTCGGCCTGAGCCTGGCGCCGCTCATCATCGAAAACTTCGGGTGGCGCACGGTGTTCGTCGCCTTCGGCGGGCTCGGCGTGTTCTGGGTGGCGTGGGTGGGGCTGGGGATCTACCCGCGCGGCGGCGCGGTGGCGGACGCGACGAACGGAGTCGAGACGAATCGGGACCTCACCCCCGTCGAGGGCCTCGTCGGGAAGAGGAGGCCCGCTTCCGAGACGGCGGACGGCCCGACGGCGATGGGTTCGGACGCGACGAAACGAAACGACGAGGACCGCGCGGTGCCTTGGCGCGCCATTCTCTCGTCCACGCCCATGCGCGCTTTGGCGTACGTGCACTTCTGCAACAACTGGGGTTTCTACGTCCTGTTGGCGTGGTTGCCGTCGTACTTCACGCAGGAGCTGGGCGTGACGCTGACCAACGCGTCGCTCTTCACGCTCCTCCCGCCGCTGGCGAACATCGCCGTGGCGTCGGCGGTGGGGCCGCTGGCGGATGACGCGCTGGCGCGTGGCGTCGACGTGACCACCGTGCGCAAGACCGCGCAGACGCTGGCGCTGTGCGGCCCCGCGACGTTCATGGCGCTCGCGTCCTTCCACTTCGGCGACGACGAGAGCGGGCTGGTGACCGTCGCGCTCATCACCGCGGGCGTCTCGCTGTCGTCCTTCTCTTACGCCGGGCTGTACTGCAACCACCAGGACATGAGCCCTCGCTTCGCCAGCATCTTGCTGGGCATGACCAACACCGTCGGCGCGTTGCCGGGCGTGATCGGCGTGCCCCTCACCGGCTACCTGCTGCAGAAAACCGAAAACTGGGAACTCTCCATGTTCCTGCCCGCCATCGCGCTGTACTTCTCGGGCGCCGCGGTGTTCGCCAAGTACGGGAGCGGAGAGAAACAAGTGTGGGGGTGACTGAGGGTTATTTTTTACCGCGCGCTTTACTTTGTAGCTACTCGTACGCGGCCTACGCGCGCGCGCGAACGACCACTCTTCGCGTAGCTACGCCGTCGTGCCGCGCTCGCGAGACGTGTAAGACACGCGTCGACGCGCGCGGTCGGTGTGTAGTAGATGACACGCGCGTTCGCGGCAGGCTCGCGTCATCGACCGCTAGTTCCAGTACGCGCTCTCCGGCCCCGGTTTGGTCTTCTCAACGTCGAGGCACGCCAGCGTTTTGCACCCGCGCGGCACCCGCTGCGCTTTGAGCGTTTTCGTCCGGTCGAGCGGTCGCCCGGCGTGGAAGAGCGCGAGGCGGTCGGGCGAGGGAACCGCCCTGATCGCGCCGCCGTGACGCGGGACGCGTCCTTCGCGTCCCAGGCCGCCGTCCCACATCCGCCGCAGGACGGTCCCGACGACGTCGCGGTCGTGCTCGACTCGAACCCGGAACCTGCGCCCCTCGAAAAACGCGGCGACGTGCGCGCGGTCTCGTCGAGGCGGCACCGTGGGCATACCGTGGAACGCGATGGCCTCGGTGGCGATCTCCTCGAACACGTCGCACTCGCGCTCGGGGGGGATCTCCGTGTCCGTGTCGCAGCACCACGCGCCCTTGCCGAGGGAGGGCGGGGCGGACATGGGCGGCGCGTGGGAAGGTCTCTGAGGGAACAGAGGAGCGGAAAAAAAGAAGCGACCGTCGGAAACGACCGCCGGTCTCCCGAAAAACGCCTCGTTTCGCGTGCTTCTCGTTTCTGGGACGCGTCGACGGACGCGAGTCACTCCGCGCGACGCCGTCGCGGCGCCTCCGCCGGACGGGTCCGGCCTCTAGCGCGTCTCGAAGCGTCGGTGTCATGTTCGAGTCCGTCACCGAGACGGTCTCCGCGTTCGTGGGCACCGCCTTGGGCGGCCCGCCCCCCCGAGGCTTGCCGAAGTTGCATCCCGTGGCGCGGCTGTCCCCGCGCGTGGTGCGCGTGCTCGGGGGCAACCCCGGCGCGTTCACGCTGCAGGGAACGAACGCGTACCTGATCGGCACCGGACACCGGCGGTGGCTCCTGGACACCGGCGAGGGCCGTCCCGCGTTCGCGGCGAACCTGCGCTCAGCGATGGAGCGAGAGGGGGTCACCGAGCTGGAGGGCATCTTGCTGACCCACTGGCACAGAGACCACGTCGGCGGCGTCGCCGACGCCAGAAAAGTCGCCCGCGACGCGCGACTCGCGAGTCTCGACGCGCCGCGCGGTGGGGTGCGTGAGGACATCGAACCGCTCGTCGCGTACAAGAAAGTGCGACTCGACAAAGCCGAGCGCGCGATCGACCTCGATTCGCTCTTCTCTGATGAGCTCCCCGTCCGCCGCGCGGCGCGGAGAGAAGCCTCCAAACGCCGTGTTTACGCGGACGTGAAAAACGGCGACGTCTTTTCCGTTCCCGGCGCGACGCTGCGCGCGCTGTACACGCCCGGCCACACGGAGGACCACATGTGCTTCTTTTTGGAAGAAGAGGGCGCCATCTTCGCCGGGGACTGCGTGCTGAACGGGAACACCGCGGTCTTCGAGAACCTCTCTTCGTACTCGCGCTCGCTGGAGACGATGCGCGCGGAGCTGAGCGCGGCGGCGAGGAAAAAGCACTTCACGCGATCCGGTTCGGGCGAGAGGGCCGAGATCGACCCCGCGCTTCTCGGCCGGCTGTACCCGAGCCACGGCGACGTCATCCGCGACGGCGCGCGCAAGCTCGAGCAGTACGCCAGGCACAGAGAAACCAGGGAGGGGATGTTCATGGACGCGCTCGTGCGCGACTGGCGCCTCAAACCGGAGCGCGGCGGCGTCACGAAGCGCGAGCTGACGCGTCTGGTGTACGGAGACGCCGGCGTGAGCGCTTTGGTGCTCTTCACGGCGTGCGCGCGGATCGCGGCGGAGCACCTGGGGAAACTAGTGGAGGAGGGGCGCGTGATACGCGAGGAGAGGAAGTGGGCGTTCGTGCCGGCGACGATCGTCTCGCTCATGCCCTTCTTCTTCGCGGAGACCAGGTACCGGCCGTCGCCCGCCGAGATGGCCGCCGCCGCGCGATGACGGGGGAGACGAAGAGGGTGGTTTTTCTTCCGACAGACGACGTACGCGTCGCGTTCGCGACGAAGCTCGCTTTTTTTATTCGCGAACGACGTTCACGACACGCTTCGATCGTACAGTTTCCATACAGTAGTCTACACACGCGCACACGCGTTCCCGATGACGCAGTACTGCGTCTCTCGCGCGGCGCCGAGTCCGCCGCGCGCGTTCGGCGGCTTCGGCGGCTCGAGCTCGGCGTCGTCGATTTAGCCGTCGCGCGCCGCGTCTCCCGCTTCGTCCCTCCTCCGCTTTCCGTCGTTTCCCGAAGACGCAGCACCGCGTCTTCGCTTCGTCGCTCTCGAGCTCGCCGCGCGCCCCGCCGCGAGGTTCTCGCGCAGCGCGCCCAGCAGCCGAGCGGTCTCGTTCGCGTCGCTATGAGCGCTCGTCGTCGCTTTCCGCGCGCGCGCGCACCGCACGCACTTGCGGCGCACGTTCCCGTGCGGGCACGCGCCCTGGCACGCGACGCAGTCCACACGTACTTTGCCGTGCGGGCACGGGCGGCATTGCGCGCACTTGCGCGTGATGCGCCCGTGCGGGCACCCCACGCACCTGGCGCAGTCCTTCTTGAGCTTGCCGTGCGGGCACGGGTTGCACTTCCCGCACTCGCGCCGCGTCTTCCCGTGCGGGCACCCGAAGCACCGCGCGCACCGCCGGCCGAGCTCGCCGTGCGCGCACGGCGGCGCGCGCGCGCGAGACGCGCCTCCGGCGGCGGCGCACTGCGCGCACGTGCTCCGGAGAACGCCGTGGGGGCACGACACACGGCACTGACCGCAGCCGGTCTTGGCGACGCCGTGCGGGCACGGCGAACACGTCGCGCAATGCGGCTTGAGCTTTCCGTGCGGGCACGGCGAGCAATGCACGCAGTTTTGCTTGAGCTTGCCGTGCGGGCACGGATTGCACCTCCGGCACTGGTGCTTGAGCGCGCCGTGGGGGCACGGGGTGCATGACCTGCAGAAGCGCCGGATCTTGCCGTGCGCGCAGCCGCTGCAGGCGGTGCAGTAGCGCTTGACCTTGCCGTGCTCGCACCCCGAGCACGCGACGCACTCCTTCTTCGTCTTTCCCCGCCCGTGCGGACACGGGGAGCACGTCCCGCAGTCCCACTTGAACTTGCCGTGCGGGCATCGTTTTCGCGTCCCCGCTACGGACGCCAGGCCGTCGCCCAGGTCCCCGAACGCGGCCATCGCGGCCATGCCGCGCGCCCGAACGGAGTGGCGGCGAAGCTACGATTGTTGACTCCGAGACGAGAAACTCGTTTGAAAAGCGCTCGGCGGTTCCGACTTCCGAGAAGGTGCCCGTCGTCGGTACCCGCTTTTCGAATCACTTCGCCAGGCGTGAGCTTTGCCCGGCGTGCCGCGCTTCACCGGCGTCGACGATGGGTCCGCCGGTGAAGCGCCAAGCCACGTTGCACCAGCTCGGCAAGGTCCAGACCTCGCGTTCGAGTTCCTACTACAACGTGAGCCTGGAGGACATCGCGCGCCATAAGAAGACGCTAGAGGACAAGGCGACGACGAAAAGCGATTTCGTCGCGTCCCTGCGTCAGCTCTCGTCCATGCTGCTTACGAAGGACCTGCTCGAGCAGAGCACGATAGGCCTGTGCGTGAACCGGATCGCGAAGAAGCACCCCGACGGCGAGATGCGCGTGCTCGCGCGAAACATCGTAGAGAAGTGGCGCAAGGAGGTTCGAGAACAGGTGAAGCGCGACGAGAAGAGACAGAGGACCGTCGCGGGGTGGCGAAAACCCAACCGATGACGACGCAACCGAGTAGACGCGCGCGAGAAGAGCGATGAGACGAAAGGCGTGGATTCGAAAACACGCGCTACGTAGTAGCACCGACACGCCGCGTCCACCGGAAACCGTCGAAAACACGACGTCTCTCTTCTCTCTTCCTTCAGTCGATCGAACGAACGAACGAACGATCGATCGATCGATCGAACCATCTCGACGGCGCGCTCACGCGAACGCGACCGCGGCTCTCGCGGCGATCGCTCGGGAGCCGACGAACCCGCGCACGCGGTCCGCGCGCGCGCCCGAGAACCCCACCTGCGACCGCCGTTGGCGGGTGTTGGCGGACTTGGCGCGGAGCGGCGAGTACGCTTTGTCCCAGCGACCTTTTTGCTCCGCGGACGATCCGCCGACCGTCGCGCCGAGCGCCGAGACGGCCGACTGGGCGGAGGAGGACGCGACGTTCCCGCCTTGCGGCGCGTCCTCGTCGGCTTTGACGACGAACCCCTCCGCGCTGTCGTGCACGTTCACGGCGCGGCCGGAGATGTCCCCGACGGACTTCTCCCACTCGGGGTCCCAGGCCACCGCCTCGGGCGTGGAGCACGCGATGGACTTGCCGAAGGGGCACGTCGCGTAGGCGCAGTCGCCGTTCTCGAGACCCGTCACGAAGTGCTCCTCGAAGATGGAGCGCAGCAGGTAGTACTCCTTGGTGACGGGCGGGTGCAGCGGGAAGCGCGACGCGCGGTTCGCGAACTCGGCGTCGCTCACCATCTCCTCGGCGTGCTGCGCGAGGCCGTCCACCCAGTCGTACCCGACGCCGTCGGAGAACTGCTCCTTCTGGCGCCACAGCACCTCCGCGGGGAGGTACGGGTCATCGGGCGTGTCAAACGCCTTGCGCAGCAGGTACTTCTCCAGGAACGGACGCCCGTCCTCGTCCTTCGCGGAGACGTCGATCATCTTCTGCGCGGGGTCGGTGTTCATGGCGTAGTCGCACACCGCCTGCGACAGAAGAGGCGTGCGCACCTCGATGCCCCACGCCATCGTGCTCTTGTTGGCGCGGAGCACGTCCCACTGGTGCAGGCGCGTCGTCTTGCGCTGGCACTCCTTGTGGAACTCCTCCTTGGAGGGCGCCTTGTGGAAGTACAGGTACCCGCCGAACAGCTCGTCCGCGCCCTCGCCGGAGAGCACCATCTTGAACCCCATGCTCTTGATCCGGCGGCTCAGCAGGTACATCGGCACGGACGCGCGCACCTGCTCGAACGTCTCGAGGTGGTACACCACGTCGGGCAGCGCATCCAGCGCCTCCTCGGGCGTGAAGTGGATCTCGTGGTGCACGGTGCCGAGCTGGTCCGCCACCTTCTTCGCGGCCGCGAGGTCGGGCGCGCCCTTGATGCCGATGCTGAACGAGTGCACGGGCTCGGACGCGCCGAACGTGTTGGTCGCCTCCGCCTTGTGGCGCACGGCGATGGAGGTGATGAGCGACGAATCCAGCCCGCCGGACAGGAGCACGGCGTACGGGACGTCCGCCATGAGGCGGTTCTTGACCGCCTCAACCACCGTCTCGCGGAGCTCGCCGTAGTCCGCCCTGCGCGTGGGCACGTACGCGTCGTTCACCACCCACTCCGGGTCGTACCAGCGCGTGAACGTGCCCTCCGTCTCGCCCGGCGCGCGCACGTAGTAGTGCCCGGGGGGGAAGATCTCGTATCGCGCGATGCCGGGGTCGTCCACGAGCGTCTTCATCTCGCTGGAGAACCACACGGAGCCGTCCTTGCCGTGCGCGATGTAGCACGGGATCTTGCCCATGTGGTCGCGCCCGGCGACGATCGTGCCGTCGCGCTTGTCCTCGATCACGTACGCGAACATCCCGTCGAGCTCGCGCACAAACTCGGGGCCCATCTGCTCGTAGAGGTGGCCGATAACTTGGCAGTCGCTCTTGTTCGCGCTCACGATGCCGTACTTCTCGCGGAGCGCCTGGTGGTTGTAAATTTCGCCGTTGCAGATAAAGGTGGTGAGCTTCGTCTCTGGGTCGACGTACAGGGGCTGGTCCCCGTCCGGCCCGGGCGCGACGATGGACAGCCGCTTGTGCACGAGGAAGGTTTGCGTGCCGTTCGCTTCGTCCACGGCGACATCCATGTTGTACGAATCCGGCCCGCGGTGGCGGATGCGCTTGACCAGGTTGTACACCCGCTGGCGGTTACGCTTGGGGTCGCCGGAGAGGCCGACGACGGCGAAGATGCCGCACATCGTCCGTTCCTTTCGACGTTCCTTTCGACGGGCTCTCCGTCGTCGCGCGGCGGAAGACTCAAAGACTCGTTCTGCGGTTTTCGCGACGAACGAGGGGTCGCGGGGAGAGGCGTCAGCCGGACGGTCGAGGAGTGGCACCTACGAAGACACCCGCGGTCGGAGCGTCTGCGAGGACGCGAAACCGCCGCCGACGATGACACCAGGACACGCGCCGACGCGGCGTGCGCGGTCGTGCGGCTCGGAGTCGGACGCCGCGACGCCGCGGTGCGATTGTCTCGAGACTGCCGTCGGCGGGGCGCGTGAACCAATCAATCGTCCATGACACGCGCGGGCGCGCGGGGCTTCGCGGGGATTCGGAGCCCGTCCGGGGAGGGGAGGAGACGCGGGAGGACACGCACCCGCTGAAGGATATCAAACACGTCCGCGTGCGTTGCAGCGGCGCGTGGCGCGGTGTCGGAGCGACCGAGCGCTATCTTCGTAAAGGCGCCTCGAAACCCCAAAAAGCGGCCCCCACACTGTTATTGCGGCTCTGGATTATCTGAAAGGGTGCGCGGTCCGTTTACCGAAATATCCGACTAGAAAGCAGGGCGATATTCGGCGTCGAAAGTGATGGAGAACTTCGAAACGACGCCCGCCGCTCGCCGTCTGCGCATTTCCGTAAATACTGCCGCCGACGTTTCCACTCCTTTCGGCGAGTTTCTTGACGTGTCCGGTCGCGACGATCGGCGACACTCGGTGGAGCGCGGGCCGGGCCCTGTCGCACCGGAGACGGTCCCTGAACCTCATGGCGAAGCTCGGCGAGGGTGACGACCGCTGGATCGTCAAGGAGCGCGATGACGGCGCCAACGTCAACAACTGGCACTGGCAGGAAAAGGATGCTTTCGCGTGGTCGAAGGATCGGCTCGGCGACCTGCTGCGCGTCGCGGTCCCCGACGACGACGGCGTCGTCGGTCTCAAGACGACGGGCGTGACCAGCCTGACCGGCGAGGCGTACGTCAACCGCAGGAAGGGCAAGATCATCTGCGGGTACGAGCTCGAGCTGAAGATGAAGTACGAGGGTGTCGTGGACGGCGTAGACGTGAGCGGCAACGTCCACTTCCCCTACATCGCGGATGAAAACGTCGGCGAAGAGCCCGAGTGCGTCGTCTTAGCCTCCGGGAACGCCGCGGCGGACGAAAAGGCGAAGCGAGCGCTGCGAACGCGCGCGTTCCCTTCGTTTTTCAAGGCGGTCGCGCAGTTCGAGAAGGAGCTCGCCGCGGGCGGGCCGGGAGGCGCCGGCGACGCGCCGAGCGCGACGGCCGGCGCGTCGGATCCCTCCGGGCCCCCCGGCGCGGGCTCCGCCGACGCCGAGAGGACGTCGTCGAAGCCCGCGCCCCGGGCGGACAAGCTCGCGCCCTTGTCTAAGACGAAGCACACCATCACCATGACCGAGCGCTTCTACTGCCGGCCGCTGGATATCTGCGAGGCGCTGACGGACGCCGGGCGGGTGATGCACTTTTCGCGCTCGCCCGCGTCGGTTCGCCCCGAGCCGGGATCGAACTTCTCCATGTTCGACGGGAACATCACCGGCACCATTCTGGAGTACGAACCGGGCGTGAAACTCGTGCAGACGTGGCGGTTCCGGAACTGGGTCGAGGGCCACCACAGCGTCGTCACGATCACGTTCCGCGAGCCCGAGCCGGGCAACTGCTTCGTCGACTTGAAGCAGGACGACGTTCCGGAGACGGACGGGTTCGGCAACGAGAGCGTCATGGACACCACGGAGATCGGCTGGAAGGAGCAGATCTTCGACAGGATCAGGCAGGCGTTCGGGTACGGGGCGTAGCGCAGGAGCCGTGTGAGAAGAGCGCGACACGGCACGTGACCTGTAGAGAGAGAGAAAGAGGTGACGCGCGCGGCGAACATTTTTTTTGCCTCCTTTCGACACCTTGTTTTTGGCCGCGTGAAAAAAATCTTCTCCTGATTTTGCGAGAAGCACTCTTCCATCAGTCTTTGGAATCCGAGAGTGTTCAAGCGCTTCAAAAAGTCAACCGAGTACAAGTAAACCCTGGCGCGGCGAGTCAGGGCGTGCCACCTGGAGCGGTTTCGTCGGACACTCCACTCGCCCACTCGCGCCGCGAAAAGGTGTCTGTGGCGTTCCTCGGCACCCGACGGGACGAAGGCGAGCGGCTCCACACATCCACGGGCGCGGCGGCGCGAACGTCGTCCCGTGTCGCGGCGGATTCGCGTTCGGGGCCGGGGTAGGGGCTCCTCGCGTCCCGGGGGGGCGCGTGCGGGGCGCCGGGGCGCCGATCGCGCGTGCCGAGCGTCTTCTTGTTGACATTCGCGTCAGGTATTCGCGAAAAGCGTCGAGCGCCATCGCCGATGTCGACTCGCGCGCCCGCCGCCCGCGCGGGGGGCTCGCCCGCGGGCGACGCGCCCGCGACGATCGTGACGGAGCCGCGCTTCGCGCGCCCGTTCCGCGGCGCGGCCGCGGCCGCGTCGCTCGGCACGGACGCGGGATGTCAGACCGAGCCTCTCCCTCAGCTCGAGCCGCTGCGTCGCCTGCGCGACGCGCGCGTCGCCAGCCTCCGAAACGAACCCGAGGAAAATTCGTCGACAGCGGCGGAAAAACCGTCGACGGAAAAGAGCGGCGTCTTCGCCCGCGCAGACGCCGCGGACGACGCCGCGGATCACGACTCGGTGTTCGTGCGCCGCCGACGGCGGAGCTCGTCCGTGGAGCGCGAGAACGCCGCGCTGGAGATCGAGCGCGTCTCCGCCGCGGACTTCGAGCGGCGCGTCGCGGCGAGACGCGAGGCGCTGGTGGAGACGGGCGTGCTCGAGGGGGCCAAAAAGACGCGCGAAAAAGCGGGCGCGAGACGCGCTCGTCATTCTCCGTCTGATGAGATTTCGACGGAGTCGGAGCGGAGTTCGGAAAAAAACACGCGCCCGGGCGCGCGGCACCCTAAACCCGAGCCCCCGCGGTCGGGTTCGAACCCGAAACCGAGTCCCACACACGCGAGTCCCCTGGTCGTCCGCCGAAAGCCGAGAGCGCTCGACGTCGGCGCGCAAAAAAGCGCCGGACGCGCGCTGCGAACGGCGCACGAAAAAAAAAACTCGCTGAGCGGCGACGGCGACTTCATCGCGTTCGACACGACGCTGCCGGTGCCGCCGGCGTCGCCCTCCGAGCGCGACGGGCGCGCGCGCGGCCCGACGCCGGCGGGGCGCGAGGGGCTGAGTCTGAACCGCACGTGTTGCGCCGGCGCCGACAGCGCGGCGAGCGCGCCCGCGTCGCCGGACTCGCCGGACTGGGACGACCGCGAGCCTTTTCCTTTCCCTTCGCGGCGGCGCGGCGTCGCCATCGCCGGCGGAGCGAGCCGGGGGCGCCGGTCGCCCGGCCGGCGCGTGGTCTCCCCGGGCGCGAACGGGACGCTGCACTTCGGCTCGGCGGCACCGAGCGGCCTGAACGCGTCCCGAGCGCGCGTTTTCGCCGCGGAGTCGCCGTCGACGCCGAGGGTCTCGACGTCGACGCGCGACGCCGCGTCGTCCGCGCCGGCGAAGGCTGTTTTTCTTTTTCGCGCGGAAACGGAAACCGCCCCTCCGCGCGACGACGGCGTCGACGACGGCGTCGACGACGGCGTCGACGACGGCGTCGACGACGGCGTCTCCGGCGCCGCGCTCGTCCCGCCGCGCGGCGAGACCCCGAGCGCCGAGGCTGTCGGTCGAACGCGATCGGACCCCGCGCCGCGGAAGCCGAAACCGGCGTCCGTCTCGAGTCTGTCGCGCGGGCTCGGGAGCCTGAGCGGCTTGGCCGGCGCCGCGCGGGACGGCGAGGAGACGGAGCTCTCGGGCGCCGCGCGTTTCGAGAAAAACGGCGCGTTGGCCCGCGCCGGCACGAGCGCGTTCGCGGTGGTCACGAAGGAAGCGCTCGCGCCGCCACCGCGCGGGGTCGAACCCGCGCGCGCGCGCGGTGGCGTTTCGGAAGAAACGCGGAAGGAGGACCGCCGAAGCGGGAGCCGCGCGCGGAAGAGCGTGCTCACGATGAGTCTCCGGGGAGAGCGGTCGCCGTGAGACGCAGAGCGACGCGCGCGCGCGTCCCCGAGGCTTGTCGTCCGAGTTCGTCCATCGGCGGCGTCGTCTTTTCTTACCATGGTATGAATACGCACAAAAAAACGCTGCGAGTGACGAACCTCTCGTCTCGGGTGACGTGTTACGCCGACCGCACGTAGCCCACGCGAACACGCGGCGTGCGATTCGCGACGCGGCGCGCTCGCGACGCGCCGCCAGCGTCCCGCTCGCGCCGCGAAGTGAAAGAAAACAACGGAGTTTTTTTTGGTCCTTGTCGAATCCCCCGGTCGTCACGACGCGACGATCGTCCATCTTCACTTCGCGTCGCGATGCGGTCCGCCGCGGGCCGCGCGTCGTCCTCCTCGCCCTCGCTGGACATGGACTTGAAACGCCAGTCCTTTCCGCTGTGCGTGGTGTGGTGCCCCATCCCCGTGATCACGCACCTGTTCCCCCCCATCGGGCACCTGGGCGTGTGCTTCTCGGACGGCGAGATCCTCGATTTCCTCGGCCCCAAGTTCGTCCATCGCGGCTCACTCGGGTTCGGCAGGGTCGCGCGGTACTGGCGCCTCGACCCGAAGCGCTGGCTCGCGAGCGGCGAGGACGTTCCGGACGCGTCGAACGCCAAAACGCCTTCCAGCGCCGACCCCGGGGGTGGCGCTTCCCCGTTCGATCGAGGCGTCGCCGCGCACGACGCCGCGGTGGCGCGCGCGTCCGCCTTCTTCTCCGAGCACGAGCATTACAACCTGTTCGGGAACAACTGCCACCAGTTCGTCGCGCACTGCTTGAACGTGGGGGCGTACGGCGGGAAACGAGATTGGAACATGGTACACCTGGCGATCCTCGTGCTCGTGCGAGGCGAGTGGGTCAACGCCTGGGCGTGCGTCAAGACCTGGGGTGTGTTTTGCGCGCTCGCCGCGGCGTGCGCGGCGAAAAGTCGGCCCGCCCTCGCGGCGTACGGGGGCGCGTTCGCCGCCTTAGCGGCGTGGTTCGCGTACTACAGCTTTTTCCTGGCGCAGCCGCGGCGCAAGGTGTTCGCGACGCCGAACATCGCGAGGGGGGCGCGGGAGATGGACGGGCACGGCGATGATGTTAGGGTGTAGGGAGCGGAGATGGTCGTAGTTATGAAGGCTTTCCGCGGATATCCGGGAAAAACCGTGATGCACACACACACAGCGCGTTTTTTTTTTCCACGTCCCGCGGTGTTCGCGAGAGGAGTGACGAGATTCGCGACGAGCGATATTTCGCTTTTTCCGAGTCTGACTGTTTGCCCATAGAAACTATATTGGTCCCCGCTTTCGCTTTTTCGGTGTCACGAAATATCAACGAGCGCGCTGCGCTTTTTCTGCGAGGCGCGCGTCCGCGTCGCACACCCAGCGGCGCCGCGATGCAGGTCCTCGCGATGCACGCCGGGTTCTCGACCCCGCTGCGCTCGGTATCCGCTCGGCCGCGAGCGAGCCGACGCGTCGTGACTCGAGCCTCGCGGGATGACGGCGCGCGGCCCGGCGGATCGGCGCCTTCCCCGAACCGTCGCGCCAATCAAAAACGCGCGTCGTCGCCCCTGCGCGATCGATCCGTGTCGCGCGGGAACGGGGGCACGGCGCCCTCCGCGGGCGCGCGGGGCGACGCGCACTCGAAGCCCCCCCGCCTGGCCTCCGTGTGCGGCGCCGCGTGGTCCTCCGTGGCCACGGGCGTGACCTACGGCGACGGCGAGGCGCGTTTGTCGCGCGCGCAGCTTCGCGCCGGGCTCCGCGCTCGAAAAGCGCTGAAAAAGCGCGGCGCGCTCGTGCCGAGCGCGTCGAAAAAGCCGGGCGTTTTCGTCGTCGCGCGCGCGCGCGCGAGACAGACCACCACCGCGCGTGCGCGCGTTTCCGATCACGAGACCGCTCTCGGCGAGGCGGTGAGCGTTTCCGGCGCGAGATCACGGCGCGCGCGAGTGGAGACGTTCGACCCGGCGAACAACGCGGTGGCGCACGACAAAAACGTCCGGAGGTTCGAGACCTTCGGCGAGGCGTTCGCGGCGGAATCCGACGTCGCCCGCGCGGAGAAGGCGTTCGCGGCGGAACCCGAACCGCTCGCGTCCACGGTCAACGCGAGCGCAGAGGTGAAAACCGAGTACCGCGACGCGAGCGGCGAGCCGTTCACCGTGCGACTGACGAACGCGGGATCGCCCGAATCAGGTCTGACCACGATCGAGCTGCGAGGGTTCGACCGCGCCAACCTGCTCGGCGCGCTGTGCTCGGCGCTCGCGCGAGCGGAGGTGTCCGTGGTTTCCGGCTCGATCGACACGGACACGCGCACGGGCGCCGTGCGCAACGTCATGCGCGTGTGCGACCGAACGACGCGGCAAAGGCTGGACCCCCGCGCGTTCGAGTCGCTCTCCGCGCGCGTGCTGAGCGCCTGCTGGTCGGCGGACGAGAGAGCGTGGCTGGCGCCTCCGCGGAGCGTCGGGCGCTTCATCGTCGCCGGGAAGAACCCGAACCGCGCGCGCGCCCGGCGGGCGCTCTTCGCGGAGCCGTTCCGAGACGAGATCTCGGAACGGCTCCGCGATCGGGCGGACGCCGCGGAGGCCAAGATGCGCGCGTGCAGCGCGCGTCTGGCAGACGCCGTCGAGCGCGCGGATGGTCGCGACGCGCAAACGGAGCTCGACGCGACGCTGCGCGCGCTTCTGCGGGACGTCGAAGACGCCGCCGCCGAGTCGTTCGCGGCGCGGAGCGCGCTGGAAGCGGAGACGCAGCCTCGCGCCGTCGCCGGTTTCGCGGCGGCGCCGGCGCCGCTTTTCGAGGAAGAGGCGAGCCTCGAGCGGTCGAGTCTCGAGCGCCGCGGAGCGGAGGACGATTCGTCCGATTCGTCCGCGACGGAGGAACGCGCGAAAACGTCGGCGGGATCGAAAAAGTCGGCGCGCGCTTCCGCGTCGTCCTCCGCCGCGTGGGCGACCCTCGCGGCGGCGACGGCGAGCGACGACGTCGCCGCCTCTCGTCGCGTCGCGGACGTCTCCGCGTCGTCGGTCATGCGTCGTCTCGGGGCGAGCGTGACGAACGCCTACGACGACGTCTCTCCGTTTTTCAAAGGCGTCTTCTTCATGAACGTCGCGTCGTGTCTGTTCGGCACCAACCAGGTGGTGATCAAGCAAGTCGCCGAAGCGGGCGTGGACGACTTCACGCAGATGTTCCTGCGGTTCGCCGTCGCGGCGGTGCCTCTCGTGCCGTTCATTTACCAGGGCGCGAAGGGGAGCAACCGCGTGGAGCTGTTCCGAGGCGCGACGCATCTCGGCACGATCCTCGCGGTCGGCTACTTCCTGCAGATCATCGGCCTGGAGGGCACCACCTCCGCCAAGGGCGCGCTGACGAGCACGTTCACGGTGCTGTCGGTGCCGGTGTTCGCCGGCTTTGCGGGCCAGAAGGTTCCGTGGTTCACCTGGCCGGCGTCCGTCGCGGCGATCATCGGTGTCGGTTTATTAACCGGCGGGGACGGCTCGCCTTTCGCAACCGGCGACGCCGTCTGCATCCTGAGCGCGATCATCTTCGGGTACCACACGCTGACGTCTTCGAAATACGCGCAGCTGTTCGAGGACCAGGAGCTCCCGTTCATCTCGTTCCAGATCGGCGT
>MDSV01208899.1_pt1 | contig 36763 bp, 23 predicted proteins | sample 810851 | NCBI WGS metagenome assembly MDSV01 (sample SAMN05326640, study PRJNA326480) | marine metagenome | isolation source: seawater | place: Atlantic Ocean: North East | collected 2012 | reverse complement strand
TATTTTTAGATACCCTAATCACGCAATTTACATTCCATGTCTCTACTTCGAGGAAGTTCTGGGGAGTCTCGGAAGCAATGATTCTGGCACTTTCTTCAGCGTCGGTAATTCTCGGCGCTTGTGATTATGGAATAGGTGAGTTATCTTCTGGAGGGGATTGGAGCAGAGGAGGTTTATTTGGAGATGAAAGTGGGTTTCTTCGTCTAGAAGATTGGTCACTGATGCTCAGCCTCCTATCAATGATGTCATGGTTATCTGCTATTGTCCTTATGTGGATCAGATATCCCATTATGAGAGAAAATTTGGTATTCTTAGTAGTAGCTATGCTCGCCGTTCAATTGGGTTATATTTACTCACATGCGGCATCTCCTGACTTTCCGATTGAGTCTGATTTATCTGATTGGGGGGGAGTGGCCATGGGGAATCTTGTGATGGTCTTCTTAGCATTATTCGTTGTGCACAGGGCCGTTACAGAAACGAGGGACATACATGTTGAGGAGAAGCATGCTCATCCAGACCCTAGGCTAGTTGACAAGGCATGGAAAGATCATCGTCTTGAAGCATGGAGCGGTAGCCTGGCAGTTTGGGCGATAATGATCAATATCATGTCTTGGACTGGGGCACAGGCGGTTTCCCAGAGGCCCCCAATAGAAGACGGTATTTTCGGACTTTCTGTGGCATACGTTATCTCTGGGATTCTCTCGTTCTTTCTCCTTATGCACATTCTATGGTACCCTCACTTCATGCTAGGTGGAGGTGACCATACTATCCAGTCATCTAGAGCTAGGGAGGTTTCGGGATCATCCCCTGTTGCTAGAAAGGAAACTCTGCAAGGCCTGTGTCCAGTTTGTGGCGCTGAAACACCGGTAATCAAGAAGCCTTCAGGCCAAATAGAGGTTCACTGCTCCGATACGGATTGCTCTGGCTGGGGCATTCCTGGTGAAGCATGTATATCATGCGCTAAAGATTTGCCAATGAGGATGAGGTGTGAGAAATGTGGAAGTAGCTCTTCTGCCACTAGTCACTTTGTCAAAACGGATGCATGGTGATAGCCGTAAGCTGATATATTTCGGAATTGTTTAATTGGTGGAATGAGAGTGTATTATTGTGCATGAGTTGGATTTCTTAGACGATGAAGCCATCGATGAAGGCCAATACAAAGATCGAAAAATCGAGGAAGAAGAGTCATTTATCGGTAATTCATCCCTAAATTTGTTGATCAAAGTAACTTCATCGCTGGTAGTTCTCCTCAGTGTTTTGATAATATCTCTGTGGGCGGTATATCAGACTGCGGATGTGGCATTTGGTGGCCCCCCTAGTTCTCTAGAACTATGGGAAGACGAGTACAGGGATATGACTGGATTAGACAGGATATCGAACTTGGATGGAAGTGGAACTACCATATGCATAGTGGACACAGGAATAGACGTGACTCATCCAGACTTAGAAAAAATCAATATCACCTCATGGATAGATCTTATTTCAGGTGAGAATACTCCCTATGATGATGAAGGCCATGGAACAGCAATGGCAGGCATTATTGCTGCAAATGGCGGATTGAATGGAGTTTCTCCTGGTGCAGATCTACTAATTGCCAAGGCGATATCAGATGACGGTTCGGGAACAGATGCGGTCATCGCTGATGCGGTCGATTGGTGTGTCTCAGAGGGATCTGACGTGATTTCACTTAGCTTGGGGGGAAATCAGGGTTTTGGCTCTGGCTTTTTCACTACCGATGAATTGGAGGAATCTGTGGAAGATGCCATAGATTCAGGTGTTTTTGTAGTTGCGGCGGCTGGAAACGATGGAGAGGATGATAATGGAGACGTAGAATCGCCAGGATCTGTCGAAGACGTCATTTGCGTTGGTGCGATCACTAGGACAAGTTCAATTTGGAGCGGTAGTTCAGAGGGCGATAACAATGGGAGATTATGGCCAAACCCAATTCTCCCAAGGCAAGATCCCGATAAGAAGCCAGAGGTCGTTGCACCTGGACATGAAGTTCCTGTCTTGATGGCTAGTGGAATGGGGAGCGGGACATGGTGGGGATGGTCCAGTGGGACTTCTGCCGCAACTGCATGGGTTTCGGGCTCAATAGCAATTTTTCTTGAAGGGAATCCAGAAATGAAAAGGGACGGAGCTCAAGGGGGAGCGAGTGCCATCTCTGAACTAAAATTGATGATTGCCCAGAATTCTGAGATGAAAGAGGGACAGGAAGGACACGATGATCACTATGGATATGGGATTCTTAGGATAGATTTATTGGTTAACTACTCGGAAAATAATAGCTCTATTTCAGTCATGCCGAGAAATGATAACCTGCCCACTGAAAGGCATCCAGAAGTCGTTCCTCAGACATCTCAAGCAATTCGACGAACAACTGCTAATGTCCCGCCTGACAGCTCTACAAAAGAGACTGAGTGATCTTCGCTGATTGACTTGATGAAGGAAATCCATTGATTGAAAGCTATTACCTTAGACTGTGCCTCAGTTGGCTCTTTACCTTCGGAAGGAACTCCTACATCGCCAGTTGGAACCTCCGGCTCAGGCATGATCAACAAACCCCCTGGAGAGAGGATTTCGAATGCAGAGGATGCGGCTGTAGTTCTATCTGAATCAGGTAAATCGATTATAATTAGTGAGACTGGAAGTGGAATATCACTTGGTCTGGCAGAAGAAGGGAGAGACGCAGATGCCGCTGACCAACTAGTTACTTCGGCAGTGACCTCGGCCCAAGGTTTTGAAATAATTCTGGCCCAACTTTCGGCGCTATATCTTCTTATTAATCTATCAATTATAACGCCAAACCTGGCTCCCTCCTCAAGGACAATAAAAGAATCTGGCTTTGCCTCGGGGCCCTTCCCCTCGCCCGAGGGATCTCCACACCACAAGTCGAGTAACCATGCCGATAGATGACCGATTCCACCACCGACCAGTATGGCATTTCCGAGTGGCACCCTAGATACGATGTCCCTGATCCTGCTCCTTAATGATCGAGGCATTGTCCTCAGACCCATCAAAAGCATCTGCTCACCTATCGATGAGGCTATCTCAGGCTCTTCTTCAGACCTCGAGGAATCTTTAGAGAGTAACCTTTCAAGCATCTCTCTCTCGGACATTTGAGGTAAGCCGAATCCACTATTCTCGGACGCCATGGAGAGCCATAGAAGCATCATTATTCAAGATTGGTCTATGAGGATGCCTTCAAGAGACGCATTCGGGCCGGAGGGGCATGGACGGGGAGGATGAAGACGACAGGTTAGTGGATGTCACTGAGTGCCCCAAGTGTTTGATTATGACAGAGCACAGTATTCTCAAGAGGACTCCCAAGGGACGAGGCGAGGACTTGTTAGTGAAGTGCATTGAGTGCAATGCAGTGCACCTTATGAATCTTAGACCATCGACTTTGGCTAAGATGCGGACCACGCTTTCCGAGGGCTCTCAAAGCATTTCAGTCATGATTGAATCGGATTCTAATGAATTGATAAGTGTGGGAGATTTATTTGAACATGGTAGTTCTTTCTGGTCGATTACAAGAATAGAGGTCGGAGACAAGATGTCTATTGACTCGTGTAAAGCTGAAGAAGTTGTATCAATGTGGGCCGTGAACAAAAATACCTGCACAGTAAAGATTACTCTGACTGACGGAGAAAAGAGTACGGCATCAACAATTGATTGCGATCCAGAGAAAGAATTTTCTTGTGGGACAGTCATGAAAATTGACGATAGAAGGTGGAGAATAAGAGCGATTCATACTGGAGAAGGCAGAACCCTGAGAGGGAAGAGAATTGCCGCGGACATAAGGAGAATGTACCTCCACCCAGTAATCAAAAGCTAGTCTATCTTCTGTTTGTCCAAGGTAAAAGTATTGCTTTCAGGACATGCGTTGCAACTTCAGGGTTCTCATTGAGCCTGCGGATTCCATATTCATACCACTGTGAGCCATAGGGAACGTATATTCTAGTTAGATGCCCCTCTTTGGCGAGTTTTCTTCTGAGATCTCCTCGTACGCCTAGCAGGAATTGAAATTCATATCCAGGTCCCTTGCCCGGGAATGGGATATTTTCAGAGTCAGGAAAAAGATCGTATTTCTCCAGTAGGGACAGGGAATGGTTGATCACGGGATAATCATGCGAGGCAATGGCGGTATAGGCGCCACTTGCCATCATAGATTCTATTGCTTGGTTGGTTGCTTCAACAATCTCTTTGTAGCCAGTGTGAGCAATTTCTCCTGGTTCGAGATAAATTCCCTTGCATATTCTAAAATCTGCTTTAGGGCCCAGAATACCACATATCTCAAGTATGTCAGAGGTAGTTCTCAATAGTCTCCCTTGAAGTACGACCCCGATATTATCAATTCCCTCGGACCTAATCTTTAGCATCAATTCTATGGTGGAGTCAGTAACACGGCTATCTTCCATATCTAACCTTACGAATATATCATTTTCTGATGCCTTTCTAGTGATATTGAGAATATTCTGAAAAGCTGTCTCTGGATCTATTAATAATCCAAAGGCAGTAGGTTTTATCGAGATATGGGCATCGATATTATTCTTCGAGATAGAGTCGATAAGCATCGAGTATTCATTCAGAAAGAACTCAGCTTCTTCTAGAGATCTGATTTCCTCCCCCAGAACATCAACAGTAAAACAAGCCCCCTCGGAAGATAAGTTATTCATTGTAGAGACTGCATCTTCCAGATTTGACCCAGCGACATATCTACTGGCAACCATACGAACAATGAATTTGGGGGCGAGTGGCATAGCGGCGACAACTAGCCTTCCCAACAACGCCATCCTTAGTTGCGAGGAGGAGGAGAGACTTCACGGTTGCTCTCTTAGGATGTCCCTTCCCCTAAGCACTAGTATGTCATTTTCTGAAAGGAAACTATTGATCTCTGTCCTCTGCCAGCCCTTGAACGACTTTCGGTCTAAATGTACGAATATGTCACCTCCCGGAAAGGCGTCCATCGTGGAGTTTATCGCAGAAATAATCGATCTCTGCCACGGCATTAGCAATTCTTCTGAATCTGGATTTTTATCATGAGTGAAGTCTAACGAGTAATTTGCCAGTACATGCCCTAACCACATGCCCCCTCTCTCAACTATATCTTTGTGACGAGGCGCGTAATGCCCTCCTCCCAAGCCAACCATTACTTCTCCCGAGCCTTCCCAGATCCCCTTGGGGAAATCACCATTCAGTCCTAAAACTCTACAAAGAACCTTTGCCCACAATTCCAAGGCATCGTCTCTGCTCCAATCGGATTCCGTGGAGCCAATCTCGATGTATAGTGTCGGCCTAGTCAACACAGGGCCGTGATGTGTGGCTTCTAATGTCAAATCAAAGTGTTCTTGCAAATTCCTCTTCCTTGCTTCTTTGACCATCTCCCTGTACAAGCATGCGAATCTGGGAGAAGGGGGCACCAATACTCCATTCACCCCCCCTGATCTTCCAGGGGCCCCCTCAGGTAAGGAGCCCGGGAGTCCTATCGCGTGTAGAGTAATAGCGGGGGTGTCAGAGGAAGAGACATGCCTAGAAAGGACAAGGACCTCATTAACAACACAACCGACTTCATTCTCGTGAATCTCATCTATTGAGTCAGCATCCACGTGAATTTTCTCTATGGTGAGCAAGTGTACATTACAATTGGAATTTCTATTTACCTTCCCATGTTGAAAGAACTCCGCTTTTTCCCAACTAGAGGATTCCAGCAGAGAGCCCCTAAGATTGACAGATGCATCATCGGCCTCGGAGCACAGGATTAGTATGACCATGAACCGCAAGGGGGCCATGTATTCAATACTACAGCCACACCTTCAAGCAGTAGTGTCCTGACGGACATGCATCATGCACACTGATGTGGGATTCAATCCTATCAGAATTGATGAGGGTCTCGAGTATTCTCTCATTGTTGGCTCGGATGGCCAAATGATGAAAATTGATCAGGGTGGCTCGCCATGTAGCCCTATCTCACATCCATTCCCGGGAGCTTCATCCTGTGGAGTGATTAATTCTGGCAGATGGATAGGGTCATGGACACGAAGAGATCTCAGAAAGGCATTCATGGGGTCATTCTCGCTCGATGAGGATTGGTCGAATGTGAATTCAGATTCGGGAGATGAAGAAGAGATTGGGCAGGGAAATCTTCATGTCAGTAAATCTGCCATTTGGACTAGGGATTTGCAGTCGGAACCAGTGGCTATGTGCGCAGTGGGAGATAATACTGTATTTGCATGTCTGGGAGCTGGGATTTACATGATTGACTCTGAAGCGCGAGAGATTTGGCGCTCTCCCTATCCCAGATGGAGGGAGCTTGAGGACCTAGTTGGCATGGACTCTATTGTTTCGATTGTCCATAACGAAAAGGAGGTTTATGCGTTCTCATCATCAGGGGGATTCTCAATTATCTCTGTTTCCAGTGGACATGAGGTAAGTAATGGAATTTTATCGAATCTTCCTGGGAGGCTCCATGATGTAAAATTCGGACGTGATTCTGGATGGATCGTAATGTTGCACGGAAGGAATGTCGTGCTATTGGATGATTTATTGTCTAAGCCGGAGGTCCTTCGAGTTCCTGGACCAGTACTAGATGCCTCTCCCGTGAATGGGGGATGGGTGTGGACTGGATGGAGGCATGATGGCATATCCTGCGCCGGAACGAAGGAGATTCACCCCCGAGAAGAGATAGGGGTCTCATTACTAGGCACGAAGGTTCTGACGAACAGCGGTTCCTGGGGAAATCTACCAGATTCTATACGTTTGAAGATGTGAAACTGTACTTTAGGCGAGTTTCGCCGAGAAGGTTGATTACAGAGGCAAATATGGGGCAATGGTCACTCATTTTTTACAGTATATCCACATTTACCGCACGACTTACGATCTTTATGAACTGCCAAAAACACACCGGGGCCACATCTAGGGTCAGGACAGCACTCTGCGCGTTCTAATTTATCCCCTTCTATCTTGTATTTCGACCACTTCGCATTAGCGTTTGGGCTGTCTGACATCACTCATCGCCTCCGTCTTTTGAGGGATTCCCATCTGAGTCGGGGCCCCTTACTCTCTTGTGCCTCTCTACGATGAAATTTGGCTCTATTGAGGAAGCCTCCTCAGTTGAGTAAATCAAAGCCAGTCCAGTTGTCCTTGGCATACCGAATCTCGAAGATACATCCTTGATGAAAACGAGATCTTCCTTGGCCCCAGGTTCAGCCTTGGCGGCCGCGGTTATCATCTGGGAAAGATCGGGCGTAGGAGAATTGGGATGATCCCACATAAATCTAATCTCTACCCTGTTAAGCAATGGGTTATCCTTTCTGTTAATTACCTGCATATATTCACCTACCTGATGTTTACCTTGAGCGCATAATTTCCTGGCCTAGTGATGTTCAACCTCTTGGCAACCTCTGATCTGTTCGGATTCAAGATTACAACTAATCCCTGCCAATCTGTCGTAACAGGTGAGTTTGGGCAATGTGGACACTGCACTGGATCATTTTTCTTATCTGGCTCAGGAAGAACCTGATTGCACTCTCCACAAGCGAAGGGTTGCTTTGGCATTTTAATCAGTCTCCTTCAACCAATCTGCGGCTCCAAGACCATCCATCTTGCAGTTGAGTCCTATCTTACTAGCTCTCGGATCATTCTGATTAATGGCCTTCGAAACGACTCTGGAGCGAACATGGGAACCCTCTTCTATGTGCTTTCCGGACTGAGCCCCTTCAATTCTCCTAACGCCCATATTGACTTGAATTGGCTCATCCAATATCTGGGACTTGTGTAGAAGGGCCTCAACTGGCCCTATTCTAACGAATGCGCCATACTCGGATACATCCGAAACATAGCCATCTACGACCTCATTGTTCTCCATATTGAAAAGAAGCGCCTTGAAGCTGACAGCTTGATATATTGCTCCGTCCCCATGAATAATTCTTCCTCTGCCAACTGGCTTATGGTCGAAGGTCAGAACCGTGTAGTTCTCATCGACGTCGAATCTTCCTTCGAAAGCATCATTTGCTAGACTGTCGATGTGATCAACTAGGCTTTGTCCCTCTCTGATATACTCTGCAGGAATGCGAATTGTGTCCTCTCGTTCAACGATACTGTACATTTTTTTGCCTCCAAAACGAACCGCTCCGAGTTCCGCCAGGACAGGGGGTTTCCCTCCCGTCCTTCATCGGCTGAGCCTCTGGAGGAGAAGTCCGTGGGCACGGCGAGCTGCCTCTCCTGTATAAGCGCAACGGATGCAAACATGTAGTTGGCTAGTGCCGATATTCTCTCAGACCTACGGTCTGAGTGAGAATATGGTGCGAACGTTCAAGAGTGTTCCAAATACCATTTGCTAATCTGATGGCATCTCTAAGGGACTCAGACGTCTGGTCCAAGCCGCGTAGAGCAATTATTATTTCGCTAATAATGTGCACAGTAATCACTTTCCCAATCTGGGATGAGGGAACCAATAATCTCGCTGTCAGCCAAAATCATCCAATCTTGTCGACTGGGATTATTGATCCATGGGAAGATGGAGATCAGCCATGGCCCCAGCCCGGAAGAACTCCAGATAGAGTGTCAGCAAGCCCTTTGCACGATCCGGTCGGAAATAATCTTTCATTGACATCAATAATTGATCCTGTAATTAATTGGGAGTATGGGGCATATGACATTGGTACGGACTCGCTTGGCACCCCAATAGCTGACTTCAGAGATTCACTGACTGTTGATTCTGACTCGGTAGAGAGATGTGGGGGGAGTTCCCTTTACACAGTGATAGTACAGACAGAGGCTTCATCGGGAGACAGCTACCTCAGAATTATCGAGGGAGAAGATTCAGATTTAGCATGGGAAGTTAACTTGGGCCAAACTGAAACAGTCAAGGCGTCACCCATGGTTGTCGACATAGATGGAGCCAATGGACCTGAAATCATCGTGGCATATGACGTGGTAGCAGGTAGTGACACCACACTGCATGTTGACGCTTGGTCGCCAAGACTGGTATGCGGAGTAACAGGGTGGTCTTCTAGTGGCTCTCACGATAGTCAGTTACTTTGGACATGGGAAGATCCAGAACTGATGATAAGTAGTGAAGAGGGGCCCTATACGGGAAGTATTTGGGGGAGTCACAAACCCACTTCTCAGCCACTATTAGCTGACTTAGACTTGGATGGGGATCCGGAGCTAGTAATTTCAGCTATCGGAGAAAGTGATGGCTCGCCAGAAGTTGTAGCCATCAGCCTCCCCTCTTCTGGCACCCCGACGAAACTGTGGAATAAGAGATTGGGATACGGAAGTCACGCATCAGATCCTGTTTTCGTACAGACTGATGAAAATACTGCATATGTCATGTTAACTTCAACTGAGTCTACCAATGGGGCAATGTGGCTTTGGAAACTGGACTCTTCTAGCGGAGATCCTAGTTGGGACGGAAAATCCCTAGGGAATTTGGATGGTGACTCCAATGTCCCACATATCAGATTACCCGGGCCTGTTGTGGCTAATCTGGATAATGACAACAATCCAGAGATAATAGTAACCATACCCACTGATAGTGACTCCTATGGGACATTAGATGGTGCTGAATTCAGAGGCATTGAGGTGGCTAATGGATCCGAGATATGGAGTTACACTTCGCCGAATGGCTACGCTGATGCGCCTCCTGTTCCAATAGACACTGATGGAGATGGCGACCATGATAGGATGTGCTGGATTACATGGTGGCAGACCACTACTGCTAGACATGGAATTACCGGGTGTGTTGATGATACAGATACCTCGAGCCCTAATGAGGCGTGGCATCGTGATTTAGAGCAGAGTAGTGGTACGCCAAATGATGAAATTGCTGTCTCTCAGCCTGTTTGGATGGATATCGAAGGGACAGGTGAGCCAGAATTATTAGTCGCATATGGTAGATCAATATGGGGTTTTGACGGTTCTGAAGGAACTGGTTCCGCCATAGGTACGGATTGGTCTAGTGACTTGGAATTGAATCAGAGGACCTGGTCTTCCCCCTCGCTGGCCGATATTGATGGCGACAACACATTGGATGTTGTCATTGGGGCAACTGTTGTTTCACTGGAGAGGTCCGATATCAGACCACTACTTGACGGGAGAGGCATAGAATTCGATCCCACCTCCCCCAACCCAGGGCAAAGTGTCCAGATCACTGCATTCATTGAGAATGCGGGAACCTCAAATGCGGACTCTGATGTTGATGCTGTATTGTATGCTGATGACTTCGAGATAGGAAGATACCGATTTACCTCCATGCAACCAGTGGCCCCCTCGGGATCTGGCTCTTTCGAGTCTTTCTCGATTGATTGGTCCGGCCCTCTAGGAGATCATGAATTCACTTTGGAGATTGATCCATTTTCCAATGTTACACAAACTAGAACCGATAACGATCGGTATTCGAAGACATTGTCAATAATTCCAACATACAATGTTACCTTTGAAATTTCATCAGAGCCTTTGAGGGTCTCTCCGGGAGAAACCGTTCAGACTCTACCTACGATTAGATCCACTGGGAGGCTGGCTGGAACTTGGTCACTGGAAGTAGATAGTTCTGGAATGCCCCCTGGTTGGACATGGGCTGATTCCACACAGGGTGGAATAGAGGGAGTAGAAATTGCAGTGGGCGATTCTTGGTCCCCTACACTGGACATTAGTGCGCCTTCGGATGCTCTTGGCTCGGATTCTGGATTCCTTGGCCTTACTATGACACTTGATAGTGATGCGAACGTAAGCGTTTCTTCGATACTGCCTATCGAAGCAAATAGAACCAGGGGACTTTCGATAAGAGGTCCGGAAGGAGCCTCATACAGTTCTGGATTCGGTTTAATTGGTGATTCTGCCAGAGCTTGGATAGTTGTAGAGAATATTGGTAATGCTGCTGAGAATCAGATATCGATGGACTGGGGAAATACTCTCTGGGGAAGTGATCTGAGATTGATTGATGAGGCGGGGAACGAGAGGTTCGCTTTGGTCCTGGGACCTGGAGAGAAGCAGATACTCGAAGCTTCACTTGATGTCCCGGTAATTAATGACAATGAGCAAGTCGTATCGATTGGCGATTATGTGGAGACCTCCTTGACCCTCTGTGTGGATGGTGAAGATACTTGTCAAACAGTAGATTTGACTTTCGTAGCATCCGGTTCGGTTAGTAGAAGTCACATCAGGAGTGTCCCTTCAGAGGGCCTTGAATGGCAGATAGATGCGGATAAACCATCAGAAATAGACTCTCTATCCTGGTCACTTTCCTCTGCTGGAATGGCCAAGACTGGATGGATTTGGTCGGCATCGGGGGACTTGACTATCAATGGAAACAATATCACCATTGATGTTTCAGATGGCCGTGGAAGCGGGACCCTAAGTTTGGACCTCCCGAATAATGCCGCTCCCTCCTTCCACTATTTTGAAGATGCGAGCGACGAGTCAGTAGAACATGTGCTCAGACTATCTATCGAGGTTTTACAGATTTACAGATCTTCTATAGTAGTCTCATCTCCTACTGAACAGCCTTTCCTTGTCGATGTTGAATACGAATCTTTGGTCGTTCTGAGACTGGAGAATCCAGGTAACGGTGATGACTCATTCTCACTTGAATACTCAGTATTATTGGATGATAATATTACTGAGGACCCAGGAGTTATCGTCTCATTCTCAAGAAATTATGTCTCACTATCGGCAGGGAGCCTTACAACTGTTCCAATAACCGTCTTACTACCTGAAAGTACACCTGCAAGAGTCCCATTGGTAATCTCATTTAACATGAAATCCGAAGGGGACAACGCGGTGCAATCTGTGGTTGAGATTATTTTTGAAGCTAGACAGGATCATCAGTGGGAGATTACGCCTTACTTGGCCACTCAAGTAGGCAATGTGGAAGCGGATGGGGCGATTTTCTTGGCTGATCCTGGAGAAATTGTTGCAGTGAATGTTTATGCGACAAATATAGGGAACTTAGAGGATGATCTGACTCTAATTACCACTAGTTATACGTCCGTTCAGAATGGTGATCCTTCATCGAATTGGGAATCTACAGGAGGTTCTATTCTTGGGCTGGAGGTTAATGAGACAGGGATCATTGTAGTGAATACTAGTGTTCCGTTAGATGCTTGGAGTGGCTCATATGTTGAGGTGAATGTTACGGCCTTTTCAAGGGGCCAAGAGATTTCTTCGTTCACATTCTCTGTCGAGTCTTCCCATGTGCCTTCTTGGAATGCAATAGTCGACCAAGCAAATTTAGAAGTAGATCCAAGTGGATCTCAAATAGTACTTTCCGTAGTCCAAACGGGTAACTCTCCGACCCAGCCATACATCTCCATGTTTGTGTCTGGAGAATCGGGCTGGGGCATCGGAGAGATTTCTGAAATGCCGGTAATAAATCCAGGCCAGAGTGCCCCACTATCATTGAACATAACCCCTCCTGAAAACGCCATACATGGTAGAGCAGTAGAGCTGACTTTGAGAATTAGAGAAGGCGATTCTAGTGGATTATCCGAGATAGTATTTCCATTGAGAGTCTCTGTTACTCAGGATTTCTCATTATCTGGACATGGTGATTGGGTAATTAGTCAAGAAGGTGGATTCCCTCTGGCATTCATAGAGAATCTTGGAAACTCGCCCAGTACGGTCTCAATACAGATACTGAGTTTACCTATCGGATGGGAAGTTTCAGGGGGGAATAACGTAATTTTAGGTGTAGGAGAAGTTTCAGGAATCCCAATAGAATTGATTCCAGATGAGGGATGGGAGGGGGATGTAAAGACAATAAGAATACTAGCAGAGGATACGGCAGGAAATCAAAGAGAGATTTCTCTGGATACTAGAAAGGAGGACTACTCTTGGGGCAATAGCCCGGTAATTATTTCCAATTCAGGCGACCAGTATGTTCTGAAAGTGCATGGCACAGATTCAGTAAGCTCAGTTGTTGACTCGGGAGCAGGGATTCTTTCATGGGGCGCTTCGGGCGGTTGGCTATGGGATACGCAGTTTGGGCAGAATGGGACACTAACAATTGAAACTTCTACCACATTAGATTACAAGTCATGGATCTCTGAGCCATCGGAAAGATCTGCTAGTTGTACAATCGCGGGATTGGTAGGGTCAGTACAGGCAAGTTGTACGATCTTGAATGGTACTGAGGACTTCGGATACACAATTATACTATCTGATGATAATGGCAATATGCTTGATTCCACCCAAGGCTCGGTAGATTCGGGGAAGTCTTCGGGAATGCTAAATCTCAGTGCGGAAAGTTGGAATCCCCTACCTGGAAGAAGTGAGTTGACTATCAGAGCCATCGACTATAGAGGAGTAGAGATTGATTCACATAGTCAAATTTTCGAAGTCAGAAGAACTGACTGGAATGTCGGATTGGTGGGATTGGAATTAGTTGGCACGGGAGAAGGGCAAGAGATATCTATTCTGACTAAGAGAGCTAATCATGAGATTCTGGATAGCTCTATTTGTATTATCCAAGTCAGTGCTGGTACATTCAATGCAGAGTACATTGTTGACATGTCAGAATCTAGCGTACTAGCGCCAAGACCTGTGATTGACAGGCCTGATGTTAGTGATGAAACCGAACTTGTAGCGAAGATAAGTTGTGAATTCCCCTGGGATATTGATTCTGATCCGTCTGATGATGAGGAGAGAATAATTCTCTCCGGCTCTGATGACACGGAAGGGGGTTTTAGTAACTCTAGTACAGCGATTGCATCGGCTGGCTTAGTAATAGGCATATCCATTGCATTAGCCTGGATGGCGAGAAACTTCAAGGAGGGCAGAGAAATGATGGAGAAGACCAGGAAGGCCCTAGAGAGTAAGGCCTTGGAAAGGAAAGCCTTGGAGGATGAGAAAAGGAAGGAGGCGATTCCCAAGGATGATGAAGTTAGTATTCCTGAGCCAACTAATGAGTCATCTAATGAAGAGGCGAGAGATGCCGTTCCAGGTGAAGCTGATAGTTTTGAGAACCGTCTCAACCGTCTAAAATTTGAAAGATAGCGGTGAAATAATGTCCACACAATCTAATCTGCCATTTTTCCATACGTTTGATCCAGTAGTATGCGATCCTTTAGATGTAATTCCAGCAATACAATCGTCCCTTGGGGGGGATCATGAAGAGATAAAGAAGATTAGTCCCTATTCAAAAGATATTCAAAAACTCAAAGATGGTGTTGAAGCGGACTATGATCCTGCGACTATGCTGTACATATCCATTGGAGAATTGAATGAGGATGGGAGACGAGCTGAGGCCATTGACTCTGGCCCCGGGAAGGAAAGGCTTGGTCGCTTTCCATTCGGCGATGGGAATATCGTGACATATCTCCTAGATAATACGAAACAGAAGGGCGATATGACCGTCATGCATGAGCTCCTTTCCAAGCTTTCTGATGGGCTGTCTGAAGAAAATCTGGGAGAGATAGGATTCAGAGAGGGCTTTGGAGGACTGACTCTTCTGGGGTGGTTAACCAGGAAAGAGGTTTCAGAGTTGAGAAGGTCGATACGATCTGGAAGGTGGGAGGTATTTTCAGAGGAGCCTCTAGATGGGGGGGTCGACTATGCCCTAAGGCTACTTCTAATGATGCTGAGAACCGCACAGAGAAGGAAATGCGGGATTATTATGAGAAGGCACTCATAACTAGAATTCCTTACCTGTTAGGCGTTCGAACATACTAGCATAAAGGTCGGCTGTTTGGTCAATTATATGCTGTGGAAGTGCGGGTATTTGAGGCTCTGGAGTACCAGCTTCTCTAGCCGCATATAGTTCTTCATAATGTCCAGTTCCCAGATAGTGCTCCCTAACTGATTCCTTTGATAGTGAAACTATTTCCCCCTTTTCATAATCATCTGCAGCCCACCACCTATCCTCATCAAGAGTGCCAAAGGAGTCCACTAGAACAGGCGTTCTTCCAGGCCCTAGAGCGAACTCCTTCTTACCATCGACGTGAATGAGCCCTCTCAAAGAAGCCTCGCGCTGAATTATTTCGTCTATCTTAATGACGATTTCCAAGATTGAGTCGAATTCTTCTTCTCTCAGATTGGAAATTTGTAATGCCTCTTGACGATCTAGTAATCTATCGAATTTCTCGAATTTGGTAGAAACTTCTAGATAGGGCTTGGGGAGTTTTATGCCCTCAGATAATTGTGTCCCGGGTTCAAAACCGAATTCCTCGGATCCAACATCCCCTCGCTTATACCTTCTCCATCCTCCACCTGCGAGATAGTGACGGCAGATCACTTCAAGGGGGACGAATACATTCTCCATTTCTTGAGGAATAGCGCCTGGCTCCCTAATCACTTCGAAGCGTCGAGCTAGGACCCTGTCTGGGGCATTCATCTCAATAATGTGAGTATCGCAAATGTTGGCTTCCTCCACGAGTTTAAACCAATGGCATGAGGTCCTATTGAGGCTCTCTCCCTTTCTTGGAACCAAGCTAGGAATGATCTGGTCAAATACACTAATCTGATCTGTGTATCTGAATTCAATCACATCCGGATCCCCTGTACTCCAAACTTCCTTGACTTTTCCCTTGTACAGCATACCTACCATGCACCCAGCAAAGAAAAGAGGATGATGAACATTTCTGAATGGATATATCATAATTTCATACCGCCGGGACTATATCCGAAGAACTATGCCATGTAGCGAGGGAGCATATGGTTGAAACAACAGGCCCCGAGAAAAATTATGGGTCACAGTTCGGAATATCGAAGTTATGTGCAGTCATTATTTTAGCCATATTCGTAATTTCATTACCCGCGTCTGCACAGGAGTACAGAAGTGGGTGGGACATTGTAGAAGGTGGTACATCTAGTGATCTTTTTTCAGTTCAGGCACAAGACGATGAAATCTGGGCCTTCGGGGAAAATGGAACAATCATCATGAGTACTGATGGCGGCCTTAATTGGCAGAACTACGAGTCATCTATCTCTTCGAACCTATCCATCTCTGATTCTGGTTTTGGTGCATTCATTGCGGCTGGTACGGACGGAACAGTCATCATAAAATCGGATTCTACCTCACCGTGGAGGGAAATTTCTGTTGAGGTCGGGGATGGATTTATCTCAGGAATTTCTCTTACTGGGAATTCAACTGCTGTAGCTGTTGGCAATAATGGAAACATCTGGACATATGATGTTCAAACCTGGAGTAATATCTCAGTAGGGGAAGGCGACCTTCTTGATGTCTCTTTCTTGGACTCCGATAAGGGAATTGCCGTCGGTGAGCTAGGAACGATTCTATTCTCTGACGATGGAGGGGGAAGTTGGGATTATAGGGACGCTCCCACTGAAGCCTCAAACTCCAGAATAATCGATGTGGAGTTCTTTAGCGATATTAGGGCATATGCAATAACCGATAATGGGGAAGTTCTGAAATCTTCTAGAGAGCTGACGACTGCTGTTGGCTTCCTGTGGAATATGCAATACTTTGAGTCAGAGGGCGGATCTAGCAATCTGGGAGTTGAGCTCACTTCAATAGAGATTGCGACGACGAACAAATTCCTTCTTTCTGGAGCTGATGGTTACCTATCGATGAGTAAGGACGGGGGGAATATTGTCAACAGGCAGATAATTCCCGTTGGAAACTCTACGTCGTTCAATGACATAGCCATGATAGATGGATTCAATGGAGTAGCAGTAGGAAGCTCGGGTTCATTACTGTTGACTGAAAGATCGGGAGAGGATGAGCAAATTGGTTTCGAGGTCATGGACTTTTCAGAGTTTGGAAACTTTGTTGACTATTCCAAAGGTATGCTGATAGATGGACTGTTCGCAACGATGAATATAGTTATTTTTGGAATATTCCTAGGTTTTTTCCTAGGGATTTCTCTCTCTATGATGAAAACTTCCCCCACCACTCTTAAGGAGATTGCACAGAAAAGGAGCCCTGCACTAATACGTATATTTGGCATTGTTTTTCTTGTCATTGGAATCGTTCTTTTACGACATCTGATGCCAATTTTCGAGAACCTTGGATTGGATGGCTGGGAATATATTTATGCCCCTATTGGAATAATAAATCCTGATGGAATAACGGGTGATCTACAATTTGAGAATTTCCTTTTTCTGATTCTAGGCGTAAGCCTTTCTCTCTTGGGAATGCTTTTGATCTCAGGAGATGGAACGTACAAGAAATCAACATATGCATTAGGGGGGCGGGAGATAAATTGGAATCCATGGGGAGTTCGTCCTCTGAATTTCATTGCTACCATTTACACTGATATTTTTCGTAATACTCCTCTGATAGTTCAATTCCTTTTCATTCATTTCGGAGTCCAGATAGGTGCCCTGATTGGGGACCCTGGAGCTGAGATGTTAGAAGGCTCAAACGGCCTAATAACATCTTTCCTAAGAGATGACATACTATCCAATAGGGCCTGTGTCAGTGCTATCTTCGCACTCGGACTAAACTCTGGGGCATACCAGTGCGAAACTATCCGTGGTGCTATTTCGGCAATTCCTTCGGGACAGATGGAGGCCGGGAGGAGTATCGGACTGAATTACATGCAGACTATGAGACTGATAATTATGCCTCAGGCGATTAGGATTTGCATCCCCCCCATGGGAAATGAGATGGTGAATCTAGTTCTAAATTCATCATTGGCTATGGTGATAGGATATTCCGAGCTGACTCGAAAGGCTAAGCTGATAAATGCCGTAACTTTCCAAGTATTCTGGTCTTATGGGATGGTTCTAATTTCTTACTTTATCGTCACATGGACCCTGGCATTATTCCTAAGATATCTAGAAAATAAGACTAGGATTCCCGGACTGGGAATTTCAGGGGGAAATTGAAATGAGTAGGGTTCTGAGTATCAAAGATATGCATAAGACATACGCCGGTGGAGTTCATGCCGTTAGAGGGGTTTCTTTTGACGTCAAAGAAGGTGAGTCGGTAGCGATAATCGGATCTTCAGGCAGTGGAAAATCTACTGTTCTTAGGTGCATAAATAGGCTAATAGAACCCACAGAAGGAGAAGTGAGGCTTCGGGGTGATCTGATTAATACCCCTAATACTGATATCAATGATGTTAGATCAAGGATAGGGATGGTGTTCCAATCTTTTGAATTGTTCGCGCATCTAAGGGTGATTGACAATGTAACTCTGGGACTGAGGTACGTTAAGGGAATGAGCAAGAAGGAGGCCGAGAGAGAGGCCTTGGAAGTTCTCGAGAAGGTAGACATGCTTGATCGTAAAGACGCGTTTCCTGGAAACCTCTCTGGGGGCCAAAAACAACGTGTGGCTATTGCAAGAGCATTGGCTATGAAGCCAGAAGTTATGCTTTTCGACGAGCCTACCAGTGCCTTGGATCCTGAATTGATAGGTTCTGTTCTAAAAACCATAAGGGGACTTGCAGATGATGGAATGACTATGGTGGTCGTCACGCATGAAATTAGCTTCGCAAGGGATGTTGCAGACAGAGTCATCTACATGGATCAGGGAATTATTGCTGAGACTGGCGCTTCTTCGATAATAGAGAGCCCCAAGACCGATCGTCTCAAGAGATTCCTTTCATCAATAACTGAGGATGATTAAATCATCCCTTGGGCTGTCATAGCCTCGGCGACTTTCAAGAATCCAGCAATATTTGCCCCTGCAACATAGTTTCCTGGCATACCAAATCTTTTCGCTGTTTCATATGCATTCTTGTGAATATCCACCATTATTGCATCGAGTCGGGAGTCAACTTCTTCACGAGTCCATGATAATCGAAGACTATTCTGGCTCATTTCAAGACCAGATGTCGCAACTCCTCCTGCATTGGATGCTTTGCCGGGAGCAAATAGAATACCGTTCTTTTGGAACACTTCAACTGCTTCGGGAGTGCAGGGCATATTGGCCCCTTCAGCGACTGCAATTACATCATTAGACACTAGCATCTCTGCCTCTGAACCATTCAATTCGTTTTGAGTAGCACAAGGAAGAGCAACATCGACATTGACGCCCCAAAGTCCGTTAGGCGTTGGTTCGGGAGCCGAAGCAGTAAATTTGACATTATCAAAATTATCTGCATATTCAGAAATTCTCCCTCTGCGATTATTCTTCAGGTCCATTATCCAGTCCAGCTTTTCCCTATCGATTCCAGAAGGATCATGAATCCAACCGCTAGAATCTGACATAGTCACCGGCTTTCCACCCAGATCAAGCACCTTCTCACAAGCAAACTGTGCGACATTTCCGGACCCTGAGATAGAAACCGTGGCACCCTCGAACGATTTGCCAGTAGTTGCTAGCATTTCACGTGCGAAGTATACGAGACCATATCCAGTGGCCTCAGGCCTGATTAGAGATCCACCGTATGACCGGCCCTTGCCAGTCAATACCCCTGTAAACTCATTGGCAAGCTTCCTATACATGCCAAATAGATATCCTATCTCACGCCCTCCAACACCGATATCACCTGCAGGAACATCGAGATTCGCACCGATATGTCTCCAAAGCTCCATCATGAAAGACTGGCAGAATCTCATTACTTCCGCATCGGATCTGCCTTTGGGATTGAAGTCAGATCCTCCTTTCCCCCCTCCCATTGGAAGACCCGTTAGACTATTTTTGAAAACTTGCTCAAATGCCAGGAATTTCAGAATAGATTGGTTTACACTCGGATGAAATCTCAGGCCTCCTTTGTAAGGGCCGATCGAACTACTCATCTGAATCCTAAATCCTCTGTTTACCTGGAGCTTGCCTTCATCATCGTACCATGGAACTCTGAACTGAATAATCCTCTCAGCCTCTACCATTGCTTCAATTACAGGCATATACTCAGGGTACTCCTTGATCACTGGCGAGAGGCTGTCTAATACTTCCTCTACAGCCTGATGAAACTCTAGCTGGTTCGGGTCTCTTGCAATTACGCTCTCATATACTGATTTAATTTTGCTGTCCATAGCACTCACCGGTTGTTGAACGATTCCTAACTTAGGTACCGGGCGCTTACGCTACCCGCCTTGCCCTTTTGAATTATATCCCTCCGAGATGTAAAAAATGACATCAAATTAAGTGAATAACAGGTCTTCGGAAACCTTTCTCACTTTGTCTTCAAAACCAGGAAGGGTCATCACATAGAATACGGCTTGGCTAACCTGCCTGTTTCGAAGGGCCTCCGCGATTGGCGTGTGTTCCCTTAGCCACCTGGTCCTGCCATCATCTCCAATTATCCTGATATCAACCTGTGACATTCTCGGCTCCGCCAACAGGAGCTTGATATTTGGAACGTCTATAGCCACATAGCCGGCATCTAGTCCAGCGCGCCTAGCTATCTGATCTTCGAAATCTCTTCTCTTGTCGGAGTTTGAGGCTAGATCTGTGAGTAGATTGATATCTTGCTCGCTGAGTTCTTGTCTCCTCCTAGATAAACAAACTTTGAGCAGTTGTCTGTACTTGAGCCTGCGTATCATATCTCGAGCAAAATCTCCTGCCTCGTGGAGTACATGCCAGATTTCGGCATCGACCCTCCTCTGAAGATCCAAAGAGTCGGGGATTGACTCTTCACTACGTTCTACTGCTCTTGAAAGCATTACTTCAGTAACTCTAGTTACCCTGTGGAAATATACAGCGCTGTACATTAGGCCCCTAGCTACTAGCATTCCCTCGAGTGCTGGTAAACCTCCTTCCTCGACAGAGATATCCCCCCCATGTCTTTCGAGGCACATAATCAGTCTTCTATGATCGATGACCCCATGCTTGACACCAGTGAAATGAGAATCCCTCAACAGGTAATCTATTTGGTCGCAATCAATAGGGCCGTGAACCAAATGTGCCATTGTCTTATCATCTTCAACAAAATTCGAACTTCCCTCTGACCAAGAAAGAAGGTTTCTCTCAGAGCCTCTAGCATCAGGTCCCCTGATCAAGCTAGCAACCTCCTTGGGATCTATCCCATGCCTCTCAAGAATTTCGGGAACTGTTTTTCTATCCTGGAATGATGATGCCTCCCCCTCTCTCAGAACATCATAATCTCCAAGTATGATTCCTTCAGTTATTGACATATGATCCATTCCCCCTCTTTCATGCAATATATGCTCAAGAGTGTGCGAATACGGGCCATGCCCTACATCGTGAAGAAGCGCCGCTACACTCACAGCATCAGTCTCATCAGCGTTTAGACCGAGAGAATCTGACATCATCCCAGCAACATGAGAAACTCCTAATGAATGCTCAAAACGGGTGTGATGAGCCCCGGGAAAAACTAAGTGCGCCAGTCCTAACTGCTTGATGTGACTTAATTTATTCATCTCTGGTGTTTTGAGAAGCTCTTCTCTGACTCCGTCAATCCTGAAATGTCCATGGATTGCATCATTGATTGTCTTCACAGTGGACCCCATGCTTCCGAGTATGTTTCCCCCCTTGAATGGAACTGCCAACAATAACTAAACAAATGTAAATACAAAAAAATGTATTTCAATTGAAATTCATATGAGATACAATTAATACCCCCCTTCTCTCTCGCAAGGTCAGTAGGGGATCACGATGACAGGCCACAGCCCAATGGTTTCGCTCAGAATACCTGAGGACCACATTCTAGAATTAGACAGACTAGTGGGCTTCGATGGCATGAGGAACAGATCTGATGTCATCAGATTCGCCGTTAGGAAGTATCTCTCAGATGAACACCAAGTGACTGGCGAAAGGGTACAGGTGGATCTAGGGCCCGATCTAAGTTCAAGAATGGAAGATTTCTGTAGATTACATGGAGAAAGACCCGATACAGTACTCCGGCAAGCCGCTAGGGAGCACATTAGGAGGGTTTCAATTGGAGATGCTGAGATTGGAGACTTGATATCTTCCAGAATGAATGAGTTGCGAGAAAGAAGTAATGACGATTCAAACGCTATATGAGGCGAGGGAAATGTGTGAGGATGGGATGCACAGAACCACCGCGGGGGGGCCGAAAGGCCCCCTCGCACCCAAATTCAAGGGCCTTGACGGGCTCAGAAGTAGGGCCAAGGAAGGATTGACTTCTAGATACTAGACTGGCAAAGTGGAAAACTCGACCCAATCTTCTTGGCCGTCCTATTCTCGGTTTGTCATATGGGGACCGCGGATGGAGACATATCCACTATTTTCTTCGCCCACGAATCAGTAAGGGAATCGCAAAAAGAGATGATTGCGGATGGGATTAGCGTCCTCTCGGAAGGCGGTTTCCTACTTGCCGCGGCGCCAACTGGTATTGGAAAAACAGCAGCAGCCTTGGCATCGGCTATACAAGCCTCGTTTGATAACAATCTATCTACTGAGAGAGCCAAAATAATCTTCATGACTGGGCGACAATCTCAACATCGTATTGTTGTGGATACCGTACGTCAAATTAACACAATGATTCCAGAAGGAATACCCAAAATCACGCTAGTTGACATTATTGGGAGAGAGGGGATGTGCGAACATGTTGATACTTCCACGGGAAAATGTACATGCGAGGGAAAAATAGTTGAAGAATCACGTAAAGCGCGACGTTCTGATTTGAGGAAGAAACTACTAGAAAGTCCCAGGCATGTTGATTGGAGCATAAAATATGGGAGGACACGTAAAATATGTTCTTGGGCTACTGCTAGATCTACGGCCGGGCATGCTGATATTTTGGTATGCGACTACAATCATGTGTTTGTAGAGAAAATTCAGCAAAGCTCACTACCGGTAATGGGTATTGATCTGAAAAACACAATCCTGATAATCGATGAGGCGCATAATCTTCCGGATAGAATTAGAAGTGGACTTGAGAGGAGGATTACAGCTAAAGTTTTCCAAAGGGCCCTTTTTGATGTACAGGAGTACAAAGAGAAATTAGAAGATTCTGAGAGGAAGCTGGATATCCCGCCCTCGGAACGTTTAATCGATGCCATTTCACTAGAAGGACACCTCAAATCCATCATCGACGCCAACAGTAGTATCACTAGGTGGTTCAGAGAAAAGGTAACTGAGAATGAGATTTCCAAGGGAGATGATATGAGACTAGAAGCTAATGAATTCCTAGATGTCATCTCAGAGAGCATAGGGGCAGACATAGAAGATGCTGGCGGCCATATCTCTAGAATTACAGAAATGATATCAAGTTTGATGTCAGTTATAATCGACGAGGAAGATTCTGAAGAAGGAGAGGATAATGATTGTACCAGATTAGCAGAGATGCTGGAGATCTGTCTCGATTACAAAGATAGTCCTGCACTCTCACTCGTTTTTGATGAAATCTTGGAAGAGCCCAGGCTAACTAGTCACTTGCTCGACCCTAGTGTGGTATCAGGGCCCATCTTTGGAAACTGTAGGGGGTCTATTCTGATGTCGGGGACGCTTTTCCCTCCGGAGATGTATTCAGAGATACTGGGAATATCCAGAGGAAGCTCGGTTTGCAAGATATACTCATCAGACTTCCCAATTGGGAACAGGCCCGTACTCATAGCCAGTGATGTGACTAGTAAGTATACAGAACGAGAAGGAAGTATTCCATTGATTGGCGAGCATGTCAGAGCTGTGATTGAGAATACAAGAGGGAATGTTGCTATCTTCGCCCCTAGCTATTCAATGCTTGAAAGGGTCCATTCGGATTTTGAAAAATTGGGATGGAGCAGTAAGAGAATTATCAAGGAAGAGCAGCGAATGAGTAAGACGCGCGTAGAAGGAATGATTTCCACCCTCTATGAGCAGAGGGAGATGGGGGGAGTGGTACTCTTTGGAGTCCTAAATGGGAAGCTTTCCGAAGGTGTTGACTATTCTGATAATATCTTGAATGCAGTAGTTTGTATTGGACTTCCTCTACCTCCTCCCAGTGCAAGGCAAGACGCTTTACTGGAGTATTTTACTAAGAAGTTTGATAGAAACAGGGCATGGAAATACGCTAGTCTTCAACCAGCTGTCAATAGTATCCTACAAGCCCTAGGAAGGCCGATCAGAAAAAAGGAGGATAGGGCTATTATTGTACTTCTTGAGAAGAGATTATTGGAGAGGAGAGTGGGGGATTGTATGCCGAGGATGATGAAGATGCAGACTTCAAAACCATCTAGAACAGCAGAGAGAGTAAAGACGTTCTTTGAGCTTTGAGAACAATGGGTTCATGCGGCACCGTCTCTTCCGCCCACCATGGAATGGTCAAGAGTTTCGATACTGCAACCAGACAGTAAGGGGCCGGGCATCTTGGATTTGTCCGCAATCACAGGGGGCCTGGACACAGATGCCTCACTGTCCCACCGGGAATTTATGTCTGATATCTCACACTTTACAGAAGATATGGAGAGACATAGTGGCTCTACTAAACCTGAACTACGGCCAACCATGGACTCCCAGGGAGGGTTTGACTCCATAATATCCTTCGAAGAGGGAGTTTCACTACTGGGTGCTGAAGCACTGGGTAGCGGGTTGGAGATTCCTCTTTCTAACTCGATTAAGGATGAGGTCACCCTGGAAAAGGCCGATTTGGGAACTGGGCAGGCGATACGTTTGGTCGCCCCTGAGGGATTTGGCGGTAAGATGAGTAGCTTCATGCTTCCTCATGGTGCAAAAATAGGAGAGGTGTACTGGAATCGAGATAAGTTGAAGATAGATTTAGAATTTTAATCTTCAATTAGTTTGCCCTTTGATCTGACTGGAACTTCTTCGATTTGATCTATTTCCTGTAAAACCGAGTTGAGAGCCATTTGTGCACTCTCCCTATGTGGCTCCCCAAGAACGTGGCTGGAATACCTTGCTTCTTCGAAAATTCTATCTAACGAGAGTAATGATTGTTCACTTATGGGAAGGGCACTTCGAATTGCCATCTCGAATTCCCTGACAGTCTCGAAATCTCTCCTTAGGAAACCTCGGCTCATCAGTATGTTACAAAGGCCCTCATAACAATTGAAGATTGCCTCCCTTACCTCGTCTCCTGCCGCTAGAAGTTCCGCTGTGTAGCTGAAAACTCCAGCTAGTTCGTCTATTGCCGCCTGTCTCTTCTTTCTGATGGATATTACCAACATAGAAGCCGCTCCTAAGAGTGCCATCAGAAGTATCAATATGATGGCTGGCCTGAGTAGTGACTTGGTAGCCTCGGCCTCATAATTGATTTCTACTTCACTGAACTGGGCGAATTCGGTTGCGTTTACTGGGTCTATTAAATCTGAGTCAGAGCTGAATTCAACTTTCAGATTGCCCCAAAATGCTCTGTCCCACAGAGAGTGATCGGCATGGAAAGATTCGAATTGATAGTTGAAGATGCCATTTTCATCTGTCAAACCTACTACAGTGAAATGTGTACTTGTTTCATTTGTCAAACTAGCAGTTATCGCAACACCCTCCACTGGTGGGTTTCTATTGTCATCCAATGCGGTGACATTTATTTTCCCGGAAATCTTATTCTGGCCGATTCCGACAAACAGTGAATCTGGGATGAGCTCGAAGTTGACGCTTACTAGAACCTGCAAATCAAAGTCAATGGAGCCTCCGTTAAGGAATCTCTCTGTATCCGGCTCGACCTCAATAGAGAAGCTGGACTCACCTGGAGGCATGTATGTCTTGGCATTTGAAGTAACCAAGAATTGGCCAGTGGCTTGATCCCATGTGATTACAGCATTTGGCTCTAGTGAGTCTTCCCACATCAGGGATAGCTCCATTTCCTCCATGGTATTACCGTCGCCTCCAATCTCCAATACCCTTCCTCTGACCCTGATTGGCCGCGTCTCATCGCCCCTAACCACCTCATCTGAAATAAGTAGAATCTCGATTTTGACATCAGCCCTTGAGAAAACGGTAGTGTTGGTCACATCTGATAGGTAGAGTTCTTCTCCATAATAGACTACAGAGACTTGATGCGCCCCTCTAGAAATAGAGTAACCTAGTTCATGAGAGAATGAAAAGGTGCCATCTAAACCTGTTTTGACAACAATTATCTCATCCCCATCCAGAAGGAATGAAACATTCCTATTCTCTAGGCCCGGACTGCCTGGGCTATCGGAATCATATAATCTCCCTGAGAAATTCCACATCCCTCCTCTCGTAGCAACACTATTCTCAACATTCAGATTTATGGTTGTATGATATGCAATAGTCAGATTTGTATTCACGGAGGACTGTCGATAGTATCCCTGATCAGGAGATATCACAGTAAGAGGATGAATTCCTACGTCTAGGAATTCAGAAACTACCCATGAGTGGTGCCAAGATCCATTCTCTTCAGTGGTGGTGGTTCCAATTAATATCCCATCTATGAATATCTGCAGAGAGTGGTTAGCGAGCCAGCCATCGGGCAGATTATCTCTAACACTTCCTCTGAGATTAAGTACATCCCCTACTGCCACTGGTTCTGGATCAATGATGGATACGACCGTTGGAGAGAAGACAGTGAATATCGTTGTAGAGTTTGACCCGATTATGAACTCCTCGCCTGAGAATACTATCGTAACCTCCCTAGGGCCAAGCGCCATGTCAGAAGGAACAGGGAAGAAGAGACTGAAAGAACCATTTTCATCAACATTCAGGGAAGTCAGTAGTAATCCGTTCATGTAGGCATCGAGATTCCTGTTTGACAGCGGCCTTCCAGCTCCATCGGTCAAAAGCCCCTCTATGAGAAGGAGTTCGTTACGGTCTATCTCTCCCTGGGGAGTGGTCAGTATAACCTGTGAGGTCTGTGTGACATTGAATGGCAATGTGAGTGTCGATGAGAGATAATATTCTGGATTCAGTGAGTCTCCCTGACCCATAGGATCTACCCAAGTGAAACCTCCTAGGAAATCGATACTGAACGTGTGCTGGCCATAATCCATATCGAGAGGTAGGTCATATGTTATTTCCCAGATTCCCGAGGTGGCATTTGAAAGATCGATATAGATTGGACCCACATCAATCTCATCGATTGCAAGATGTAGTACGCCCCCATTGGGTGATCCGTCATTCAGCAGTGGCATTCCATGCTCATCCAGAAGTGTCCCTGTGAATGTGACTTCATCGCCGGCGACCGATGTACCTGAAATTCCAGTTACCTCTATTACCGTGGGTGCCAAAATTACGATTCTAGTCCATGTCTGATCCCCTAACAAACCTGTTGTGCCATTGATTCCCTCGAAGACGGCTGTTACAGTCATCGGACCGGGTGCCCTATTTGGGTCAGTTGTGAGACTAGTATTTATCATGCCATCAATATCGGTGAATCCTACCCATTCTTCTAATCCATCTACTAGAACTTTGACCTCAGCATTTTCGACGACCTCCCCTGCATTGTCCATAATCGATATATTGAGGTCAAATGGATCACCTCTTATCGTTCTAGCATCAGGATCTAAATCGGATGGATTGAGGATTGAGATCATTGAGAAACCCCTACTGTCAAAGGTACCGTTACTGGAGCTTGAGCTGTAATAGTTGACCGTGGGAGTATAAGTTGCCGAAATATTGTGAGTCCCCCTTGGGAATGACATATCAAGGAATATTCTGGCCGACCAGCTTCCATTGGAATCTACAGAGCCACCGGTTACTGAGAATCCAGTAGCTATGCCATCAATGACGAATGTTAGGCTGGGAGAAAGTGGATTTCCTGATCGATCTACTATGCCACTCCCGTTGCTTGAGGTCAGATTCCCCGAGACATCAATGAACTCTCCAGCAGCCGGATTTGCAGTAATGGGATTGAATGATATAGATGTGGGTGACCTTACTATTATGGTATTGATAAATGTGAAAGATGAGTGCAAAGACTCAGTACCGTTTGAACCGTTAAACATCAGCATTACTGAAATTGTCCCCAATGGATGAGAGTGGGGGACGTCGAATGAGAAATTTACGAAACCTTGGGAATTTGAAGAGATTTCTGAAGTAATCCAGGTTTCATGGAATTTAGCAGAGACATTGACGCCGGAAATCTCCCTATCATTATTGGACGATTCGACGATTTTCGCACCGAATGAGATTGAGGAGCCCCTGTCTACTATTGTATTGATCAGGGGGGTTCTGTCATTGAATTGGACGACGCCCCTAACTAGGACTGAGTCCGAACCTGTCCCAGTGAGATAAAATGGGCTACTGCCATTTTCCACACTTATGACTACTGTCTTGAGTCCATTAGTAACGCCGTCCCCCAATGGATCGGTTGGTACGGAAATACTGAATGTCCCATTGGTCGATGTAACGAAATTTGTTATGAGCTTCTCGCTTGGATCGTTTAGGAAGAAGACCTCCAGGGACACTGGTCCTGCGACTGTTCTATTTACGTCGAATGAGTCCATGACCTGTCCATCTATCTGGAATGACTGGCCTGCTGTTACCTCTGGGAGAGGGGAGTTGTCAATCCTGACACTGCTCTGAACCTGAACAGTTAGATTCACGAAGCTCTCGTTCGAGAGCCACCTTCCAGCGTCTGCAGTTTGCAGTGAATCCGTGAGATCGTCTGGTGCCAGTATTAGGACATCATAATACCCAGGCGGGGAGTCACTGGGGATTAGAGATTGGAATTCAACAACTCCATCATTTCCTGATACAGAGGTATTGAGGAGTTGCTGAAGAGCTCCGCCCCAGTCAAAATAAATCTCTACAGTGGCATTTGAGAGTCGTTCGTTACTCTCAATGTCCCTTACAGTAGCTGTGGCTGTTAGATTCTCACCTGCCACAACAATAGCATCAGTAGGGATAGCTTCGACATAGAACATGGTTTGAATTCCTATATCCAGAGGATTCTCGATAGCGGGGTCGATGAAGTAAGGAATCCCATCCGGGGCATTCTTTGCAAAGTCAATCAATAAAACAGCCTGATAGACGCCTGATCCTATTCCACCTGGCATTGAGAAAGAGAGATTATATTCCCCAGTGGATGTATTTAGCCAGTCAGAGGCAAGAGTGAATCTATCGGGGGGAAGTGGATTTCCATCTGGCCCCGGAGGTAGTGTAGAGGGGACGTCCAGGAATAGTGATACTGAAGTGTTGTTACCAATGACTGTGACATTCAAATCTGAATCGATTATTGAACCCGATATCCACGAATTATTTCCCATTGGGACCCATTCGTCACCTAGGGTGAAAGATGGAGATGCCCTGCCCTGCACCCTAACACTGTCTGTTGTCTGATTGGGACTAATCCATGTAGAGCCATTGTAACTCAGAACCCAGGGGTAATCTCCCGCTTGAATCAAGGGCGACGGTTCCCATGATGTTACTATCTTGGGAACATCCGTGGCTGAACCATTCCACACTTCGGAGCTATTAACGGAAAGTGTGAACAGGCCGGGGAAAGAAGTTATTTCTGAACCTGTGTGATCGGATAATCTGACTAATACGTCTGTCGCTACTCCTTTGGGTGAGGGAGAAAGGGTGTAATTGAATTGGACATAGCTCTTTATTCCGTGCGCATCAATTACTGTAGTCTCATCTTTGGCAAACAATTGATCTGCGAGATATTGGTATCTGACCTCGACCAATCCTGCGGGAAGTGGAACATCAACGTCTAAGAATGACCAATTGAGAGAGAACTGGCCTGGTGACGATAGCCAATCACTGTCATTCAGGTACCAAGTGGCTAATGTTTTGAACTCAGCGTTTGTACCGGATCTACGCATCTGAAGTGTAAGAGTCCCGTTTAGAGCTTCAGGGACTTCTGATTTACTAAGGGCGGTTCCGTTGAGATATATTAGCCTATTAATCTCTAGTAGTGTATTGTTTAGCCCCTCGCCCTCCAAGGAAATTGTGAGATTGGGCGCTTGTGTTAGATTCAGATTGAAAGATTCTGAGGATGGTCTGATATGATAGACGGGGCTAGTGGCATTGTTAAGATCGTCTTGATGCCATCCCGTATAATCGAGAGTTGCAGAGATAAGCCCTTCTTGCTCGCTTTCATTGATAGGGACGGAGAACTCGAAATAGCCCCCGGGGCCTATTGGGGATATCAGACTAACAGGTCCATCTTGAGTGGTGGTGTAGTTCAACAGAACCTGCATACTATCGATTAAGGAAATATCGTTATAGGGAGTATTTTCTAAAGAAATAGAACCTGTAACAGTGTTATTGACGCCAATTCCCAACTTTGGCTCGGAGGCTGGTTGCGGCTCGCTAATTGACATGGATACATCGTCTGTAACATTCAAATCCCAGTTCGAATATATTCCTTGAATCCCTACATAACCAAGTGATTTAGTCATGATTACTAATGACCCTGTTCCTGGGTCAATGGCATCATCCGGAAGTCCAGTAATATTGAATGAACCATTGGAGTCGGTCACGGCCGAACCTATGAAGTGCTCAGAAAGTGCCGCTGATCCAGGGACTAATTCGGTCATATTAGACTTAACGAGATACATTTCTAATCCCACTCCCTCAACTGAGGTCTGGTTGTCGGTAAATCTAAGCGTGCCATTCATCCATATTGACTGGCCGGCTAGGTCCCTGTCTACCCACAGTGGCCCCCAAGACTCGTTGAATACCTCAACTGTGGACATTTGGGGGCATGCTTCAAATGGGACCCAACCCAAGTCTGCATTTCCAAGGTTCTGGTTTGTCTGCAGATGAACCTCTACCCACGAGGAGAAGTCCTTGCCATAGACCTCAAATGCATCTCCGTTCCAGTAACCGCCTGAGAAGCCTGTCACTTTTCTAGTAGGAATCTCAAGTGTCCTTAGCATCACGGCAAAGAGAGAAGAGAATTGATCGCAACTGCCCTCCAGAGAATTATTGAGCATCCAATAAGCTAAATCTGATTCTTCTTCTAAGCCAGATGGTACAACCGTGCCATTGTTATTTCTGAGGAATGATATGGTATCATTACCATCAGAGATAAAACTCGCTATCGCAGAAACCTTATCCCATGCGGAAATGGCCCCCGAATCATTGACTATTGTTTGGGTTACACCTGAAACATACTCGAGCATTCCCCCCCTCGCAATGAACACGGGTGGTAAATCAGTAGCGTAATCCGTACCGGTAAATTCTGTTGAGTTGTCTCTGATTGATTGGGTGAAATTGACTTGAGGGGTAGTGAAGAAAGAGGTATCAACTGATGAGCCATCGACCAGAACGTCTCTGGTGAAATTTGAGAAATTCAGGCCAGCAGTAGGATCAATCCAACCAGTATAATTGACAGTATTGTGGGGGAGTATGAGTTCTTCGCCCGGACCTGCGACACCTGGTCCCCGATAGTTAATCTCCCAACCTATTAGAGTCGAATTATCCCAAAACTGTTGGTTTGCCACGCCTTGTGTTGTTGAGAATCCGGGTGACATCTCGGTATTTCCAACCAAGGATGTGTTCACGCCCCATGATACACCCGTATATTGATCATATGTGTGCCATCTCCAGTAAATTGGGATCTCTGGGTCGAGGATAGAGGACTGATTGGTAGCGACTAGGTAGAGGGAATTAGAAGAAATATCGTCAGAGGGGTCCCAAGGATTACTTGTTGCATCTGCGCAGCCGCCATCCCAATAGTCAGAGGGGCATTCCTGTCCGTCGGGAACCCCACCCCCATCAGTATCAGGGTCCCTCCAGTCAGTTCCTGTGGAGTTCTCTATGGTATCAGGAATTCCATCTCCATCAGTATCTACTGGATTTCTATCGTCATTGGGGTTATTTTGAGGATTTGTACCATCAAGATACTCCTGGAAGTCTGTCACTCCGCCATTGTCCGTATCGGATTCATTCCAGAGAGTGAAGTATGTGTCATTAGTAAAATTACCACCCATTCCCGGGAATGATACTATGCATCCAGTGGTATTCTCGAAATAATTATTCAACCCATCACCGTCTGTGTCAAGTAGATTTTGACAGGGATCCAGGGGATCTGTCCCGTTTAGTATCTCATCCAAGTCATCTACTCCATCTGAGTCAGTATCCACCATATTGGGATCGGTTGGGAAGCCCCATGTTGCGAGATACTCTTCCCAGTCTGCCAGACCGTCTCCATCTGAATCTGAGTAATCATCATCGCAGATAGGGTCGTTGACGGCACCTATTGTAGCATTCCAGCACCAAGAGAAGTTGGTGAATAGGACAGTGGATGTGTTAGCCGGTAAATCAGTATCGACATTTCTCAGCACATCAATATCAACACTCTCGTATCTGAATTCAACAAGAGTACCATTCGATTGAACGTAGTATGCCATGGGGGCATCTGTCTGCCGCCAATCCAGAGGCGATTGATCTAGTTGAGTAGTCGAGTTCAAAGTGAGCGCAGACGTGACCGCATCCCAGGCTAATATCTGTAGAGTAAGGCTCTGTTCGGAAAGGCAAGGGTCAGAATTGTGGAAAGGGAGTATTTCATCCCCATCTGAAACACCACCCCCATCTGTATCGAATACATTCCAAAGGGTGCAAGACATATTTTCCTCCCAATTCTGAATTCCATCCCCATCGAAGTCACCAGCATCTTCAATTCTGGTTGGATCGGTCTCATTCATATCAACGATTCCATTGCCATTGAGGTCTTCTTGGCCATCATCAAATTGGTCCCCATCGGTATTGTTATTTCTTGGATCGCTGGCTTGAGGAGGGTTACCATACTGCCCATTGACTTCAACGCCATCTTCGATACCATCGGAGTCTGTGTCTACTGATGTAGGATCAGTAAGGAGGATTAATGCCTCATATGAATCATTTAGGCCATCTCCGTCAGTATCATTCGACTGGGGGTCTGTAGAGGTTATTCCATCCACTTCTGCAGTGAGAAATTGACAACCGCCTGGGCCAATTTCCAGAACTGGGTTACAGAAGCTTTCAGTAGCCGTCATTGCCAGAGGTCCTGGTCTGAAATATTGCGTCGGAGGAGTCGTAGATCCATTTCTAGTCCCCCAAGCTGGATTCACGTATTCCTTCAAATTGATTAGTCCATCACCATCTGGATCTCCGAAGGTTCCATCCATGTTGCTGTTAGAAGTTGGATCTAGTCCGTTTGCGGCTTCCCATCCATCGGGCATCCCATCGCCATCGGTATCCCACCCATCTGGGTCTTCATCGGATACGCCATCGCCATCATCGTCGTCACTGGAACAATCCGTGTCGCCATCGCCATCGCCATCAAAGCTGTCTACCATTCCATCCTTGTCATCGTCGAAGGAGTTGAAGCAAATGTTGCCCATGGGATCCTCGTCCGCTCCATCTGAATTCAGCCCTTGAATAAGTTGCATGGCGCTTTCCTCGTCCCAGTCACTCACGGGAACAGTACCATTCCACCAAACCCCATTGTCCAATACATTCGGAGTAGAAATTGAGTCCCAGCCAGTTGGGATTGAGTATCGATACTCATTTATGTTGGAGAAGGCATCTCCATCTGGATCACCTTGAGACCCATTATCCCCTACCTGCGATAATGGGTTTAGGCCATACTGCCACTCCCATCCATCTGGAAGTCCATCATTGTCGGAGTCCCAATCCTGAGGTTGGCTACCAATGTAAAATTCTAGCCCGTAAGGTAATCCGTCACCGTCTTGATCGGAGGATGCTAAAGCTTCCCATGCACTAAACTCCAACGCAGAATAGGATGATAGCAACATCAACAGAGAGAAGCCGATTGCGGAGCGATGTTTTCTCACTCCGATACCGCTATCTGATTGATTTCTGACAGAGCCCAAGCTACTCACCTCTTACCTAGGGCGGAAAGTAGGGCTCTTAAGAGGAATGGAGCGTCGTTCGGACATTGCCTCAGTGAGGCTCAAACGAGTTCGATGTCATCATCGCCATAGATATCATCGAATGCTTCATCCTCTTCCTCTACAGAAACCACTGGAGCGGGGATATCGTCAGCATATTCAGAGTCATCTTCGGAGTCATCTTCGGAATCTTCTGAGATAGCATCAAGATAGGCCATGTGGGACTTCCATCTACGGCGATTCAGTGCCGACTGTGTGCCTGCTATGAATAGCATGAATGCAATGATCCCAACCACATATGTAGACAGTCTCGGATGCGTGAACTCATTGACTAAGCGATCTACCAGTGAGTCGATTCCTACCTTCATCACGACTGTGGACTTGGCAGTAGAGTCATCCGGCCAACTCTGATCGGTATCGAATGGAGTAGCCGACACCATAATACTGGAGGTATCCCCATTGTTTGATGACTCTGGGACTGTGACCTCTAGAATGAAGGTCACCTCGTCAAATGCCTCAAGTACGACTAACACTGAGCCTGATGGGCCGTCGATTTCCACACTCCAGCTTGAAGATTCTGATTCAGCTTCGAGGAGGATGGTCAGGGGGCTGTTACCGAGATTCTTTACCTTCATCTGAATCTCTACGGCGTCCCCTGGTGAGAGAAGCCTATTAGGTGAAACTTGGACTATCTCCAGGCTAGGTTCGTCAGAGTCAATCTCGAATATCATTGGGAGATCGAAATATCTTGGATCCTCATCAGGCGTATCCTCAACGACTCTCAAGTATACCGTATGGTTGCCAAATTCAACCTGGCTAGTAAGGGTGATTGTCACAAAGACCTCGGTTTCATCGCCGGGAGCAAGAGAAACCCTTGGAACGGCATTTCCGGAGTCATCCTCTATTCTAAACTGCCACTGGCCATATGCTGCATTCCTATCCGTATTCTCTTCAAGAGAAGCAGGGTTCTGAATCCTCCACCATGTAGCAGACTCGCCGGAAGTCATAGTATTGGTAATCTTAGCCCTCAAAATAACTTCGGCGTTCCCCGGGCCAGGAGAGCAGAGAGAGACCTTGATGTGTCCGAGAGGCGAACCATCACAATCATAGGAAACTTCTGCCCTAATTCCAAATGTCCTCTGTATGGTGAATTGGACAGTAGAGGACAGGTTGCTCTGACCAATACTAACGACCTCTAGCTCTACAGTGCCGATATCTGGATCGAGCCTGTCGGAGGATGGTTTGACAAGAATCCTCAGAGTTTGAGTTTCGTGCCTATCGAGAAGTGAGGTATGGAATGTTCCATCACCATCATCCTCAAGGATTCTCTCCCCAGTATCGTTATCGTAAACCTGTATTATCGCTTTGGCCCTCTGTAGAACATCAATCTTGAACTCATCCGCATCAAATCCTGTGTTGAATATCTCCATCAAGAAAGGAGTGAATTGATCATAGTCGACATAGCTGTTGGGCGTGGAATCGAAATCATCAGGACGTGAGGAATTGGCGACAGCAATATCATGGTCTTCTGACCAAATAGAAACTTGTGAGGGTTGGAAGACATCCATCTTCTTTAGATCGATCTGTAGTGTATCCTGATGGACGACCTGCAAGACGCCATCGACCTCGGCCTCTGCAACAGCTCTGATATCGATTGATCCTGGGGCCCCGGTTAAGTCTTCAGGAGCGGTCAGAGTCAGTATTGGATTGAGGATGTCGCCTCCCGAGTTTAGCGTGTATCCCCCAGGTGAATCGAACTCGATCAACCAAGAGCTTGGGAAATTTGTCAGTACTTCTAGCTCCACATCCATCGATTTAGTTGAATCTCCTCGATGTACCATCTGCAAGGGGATGGGCGTGGTTTGTTCAGGAGCTATGTATTCCGTTGACCTATCTAATCGGTGGTTAAGGGCTACGCCCCATTGCTCCATGTTGACTGGTTCATGCTCAACGATTATGCTGTTGCCCTGTATATCCGATACTTCCAACTCAACGGTATATTCTCCCGAAGGCACACCACTGGGGTAGGACCAAAGATATTCTCCGAAGATTCCCTGACTGGTATCTTCAATATCCTCATCGTCCTCATCTATCACATGATCAATTCTATATGCGCCATTCGGATCCCTCATTAACAATCTAATAGAGTCGACGTCATACCTTCCGAAACTACTTTTCACATCGAATGAGAACTGCATGACCCTCTCAGATAGGATGTCATTTGGATACCAATCGAGTTCTGCCCCCTCGGATAGTTCCGCACCTTCTCTTTGGAGGAGGACTAAACTGTTGGAAATAGCATTGGCCTCGATTTCTAAGGTACTGAATCTCTCATCTCCATCAATCTCATTCCACGCTACCTCTGCTTCGCAACTTGATGAGCCACCCCAAGGGCTTCCGCTTCCCCCACTATCGCATCCTGACATATCTGCATCGATTATCAATTCCAGACGTTCATCCTTCTCAATTGTGAAAGTCTCATCTCCCCCTATGTCGATCTCGAATGTCTCGTGATCGAAGCTACAGCTTTGGGTAAGTCCGGGATTGCAGGCCTCAGATGACCAAGAAGCTGAACCGACTTGCGAACCAGAAGACTTCAGAGTAATCGTCCAATCAACTGTTGCCGTATCAGGGCCAGTTGAACGTAGGAAGAGGCCTATTGGTAGGTAATATGACCCTGAACCAGAACCATGATTTGGCCTTCCTGCCACATCAAGACTGGAAAGCATCGGGCTGGTCTTGAACTCTATGCTGCTACTTAATGCGCTCATGGATTCCTGTCCACCTGATTCAGGCACCTGAGTAGTAATGAATCCATCTCCTCCCGCGGAAGAGTTTTGTGATGCTATGTACATGGTGTAGAGATTCATCTGGACATCGCTGGACACATTGAAATTGGACGTATCATTTAGTTCGTTATTGCCTAGAATAGAGGCGCCGGAGGGAACTAATAGCAATAGGCAAAGAACCAACGCGATTGAACACCCACTACGAGCGGGGTTCGCTTTACTTCTCTCTTGCACGATTACTCGCCCACACAAGTGGCGTTAAAGCGTTCGTGCGACTTGGGCTGCTGATACGTCAGTTGTGAGGGTGGACAATATGACCCAATAGTGACCCAACAAGCGCTCGATTCAAGGAGTATGACCCTCTCCTAGTGACCTGCAGAGGTACCCGAGTTGGTCAAAGGGGCCGGACTTAAGCTCCGGTGCATAGTGCTTCGCAGGTTCAAATCCTGCCCTCT